>Ga0310786_10001558_pt1 | contig 36860 bp, 30 predicted proteins | sample AusTroGonzalo_MG_FD_203881 | JGI IMG/M metagenome (GOLD analysis project Ga0310786, IMG submission 203881) | Bovine rumen microbial communities from tropical cattle in Woodstock, Queensland, Australia - Gonzalo_03 (v2) (version 2) | ecosystem: Host-associated > Mammals > Digestive system >... | reverse complement strand
CCTGGTCGAGACCGCGTATGTGCCGAACCGGTGGTTCAAGCGGGAATATACCTTGAGTGACGCTACCGTAAAGGAAGAGGATTTGCCCGAATATGGAAAATCCAAGCCGGTAGAATACTATGATGTCGTGGTAAGCGAAGGAGTCAACGGGTGTCCGGCATACTTCATGAATGGAATCGAACGTCCGCAATTGATATTCGACATTCATAAGACATATCATTTCTTTAATCGATCTGGACAAAAATTCCCGCTCAGGTTCATAGGGAACATGTTCGCCAACATGGCCAACTTTCCAGACGATGTCATATCAGCTGGTGTCGTAGTACTCCATGGCCATACCGACATGGAAGAAATATTCGTCAACCCGGAATTGGTGTTGAAATCGGGGAACCGCATAAATGCATACCAGTGCGTACATCATCCCGGCCTAGGTAACGTGGTCTACAACCATTCGCTTTCCATGTGCGGAAGCTACAACATGTGCCGGGTGGGTGGAGGTATCTACAATCCGCTGATGGCGGGTGAAACTGACTATGTATACATGCAGGTCGAGGTGGACGGCGATACCGACCCGGGAAGCTGCATCCCCGGCATAAAGATCGAGTACGACGAGGTTTAAAAAATTTACAATCGTTATAAACTTTTTGCAAAACAGCCCCAATGGCTGATTAAAAGGAACAAGAACAATATGTCACAAGAAATGAACAAGCAAGCAGTCGCGGATCTCTTCTGCATCGAAGATGCAAGGGCCGTTTGTGAAGCCATTGGTGGTCTTGGCCTCAATCAGGGCGACGAAGTTACCGATGACCCACTGGAATATACGCCGGACAACATCCTGGATGTGAAGGTGAACGATAATCCGGATGGAATGCCTGCGTTCCCGCAGGTTGGACAGACGGACATGGATAACGAAACCAAGGCGTTCGTTGTTGACGAACTCGCCAAACAGCTTCAGGCAGATGGGCGCGATACCCTTTCTGAAGAAGATCTCGTTCCGTTTGCAGTGAAGATCAAGGGTGAAAACCACATCTCACAGGACCTGGTGTCATTCATTGACCAGTTGACATCCGGCGCGGATGCCCGTCTTGCGACCCAGAATACTTCCGAAGCACAGCCTAACGGTGTCGCTACCGACCTTACCGGCGGTGGTGAAGGCCCTGTCTCCAACGGTGCACCGGAATCCGGTCTCGGTCCTGATGGATTGCCCCCGGTTGCTCCAGGTGGCATTGCAGAACCTACTGAGGCCCCGGCTCTTGATACCAATACGGAAGATGTGCCGGGTCTTGATGTTCCGCCAGCTGATGCTGCCGCTGGGGACGAATTCAACCTTGACGTGCCTGAACCGGGTACCGAGGTCGGCCCTGAAAGTAGTGATGATGATTTCAAGCTGGATATCCCCGAAGATGAAGGATCCTCTACGGAAGGCGACAGTACCGACAATATCGGCGAACTTGATTTCGGCGATGAAGGCGATGAAGGCGGAACTGAATCTCCTGCCAAGGAAGGCGAAGATGATGGTTCCCACGAGGATGACCTGTTCAGTGCCCTTGATGGCATGAGTGACGAATCCCTGGACGACGGTACCGATGATGGTGAAACGGAATCCAAGGATGAAGGCAAGGAAGACGACAAGCCCGCCGAAACTGAATCGGTCGAAGCTCCCGCCGAACCGGTTACCGAATGCGGCGCTGAACCGGCAGGTGAACCAGTTACCGAATGTGGCACCGAACCGGCAGCTGAACCTGTTACTGAATGCGGCACCGAACCTGCAGCTGAACCTGTTACTGAATGCGGCACCGAACCTGCAGCTGAAGCCGACATGGATAGCATTCCGAATGACGTGCCTCTCGATGAAGCAGTCGATGCGAAACTAGAATCCATCAAGGCCAACTATATCGAAAAGGTTGCCCGCGACCGAGTGCGTGCGGTTGTCGAATCGTATCAGCAGAAGCGTGCAATTGCCGAAAAACGCGCCCTGTGCGAAAGCATCATTGCCGACTATAAGGCCCGCAAGGAATCTGAAGAACGTAAGGCCGTGGTCGAATCCACGATGGGTGAAAAGATTGACGAACTTGGCAACAGGCTTGTGTCCGTATGTGAAAACGCGTCCGGCTCCAAGGAACTCGACGCCAAGCTCGAATCCATTGTCAGTGACTTCAAGGCCACCAAGGAACTCGACGCCAAGCTCGAATCCATTGTCAGCGACCTCAAGGCCACCAAGGCCAAGAAAGCCGCTTCCAAGGAACTCGACGCCAAACTCGAATCCATCGTTTCCAAGTTCCATGCCGGTAAATCCAGCGTGGTGTCCGAACCGGTCATGGAATCGGTGAAGGAACCGAAGGTCGCTCCCGTGCCCAAGCATTCCGGCCTTGATGCAAAGCTGGAATCAATCATTGCCGACACAAAGGCAAGACTTGCCGCGGCAAAATAACCAGGTTACTCCATCCTGATGGAAAGGACACCGTGGAAGACACGGTGTCCTTTCGTTTTGCCATAAGAAGATAGTTTTTGGAATGAACCTGATAAACTATAGAACATGGGACATTTTACCGGAAGACTTAAGGAATCAATCAAGAAGGCCGCATCGAGGACAAGGGGATCGGACGGTGCCTTCTATGACATTATCAAGTCATATCGGTTCTATGACATTGCAGATCCGAACAATGGCCTTACCGACTGGCAGAAGGCCGGTGTCCCCGAGGCGAATCAACACCGAATGAGCGCACTGTGCAGTGCGATTGCCGACATGTTCGTGGACTTCCTGTCAAATGACGAATACGGTGTAATGACTACCGTATTGGAAGATATAGTAAACAAGCTCGACCAGAGAGGTGCACAGACCGCCGGAGAAATGGATGCCATAGGAAGCGCCCTTGGGGGGCTTACTGCCGGGGCAAGCGAATCGGCAAGGCAGTCCCTGTCTTCCGCCATCGCTGCCGCCATGCAGGGCAACAAGTTCGATCCGGACATCTTGCCACCGATATCCATCGGTCTCAATGGTCTCCCGATTTCCATCGCCAATTATTACAAGCCCGGTTTCACTCAGCCAAACTGGCCGTTCCTGTATGAGCACGAGCCGGTCAAGGAACCCGGGTTCTATGATGGCGACGACGGGTTGATGGTAGGCCCGGGCATACCATTAAACATAGGCGGTAAGGCTCGCATCCTCGTGTTGAAGGCAATATTCGCCGTGCCTACGGTAGACGAACATGGCAATCCGGTAGGCGACATGGAGGGTGGGCTGAGTGAAGAGCAGTTCGAGACAATCAAGGGGGCGATGGATAAGGGCAGCGTGGACGAGCTGAGTGACGATGAACGGAGTTTTTCCCTTACGGATGAGCAGTCCAGGGCATCATACTTCAGGTATATCAACCTTGTCATGTGGGAAGCGATATGCAACAAGAACAACTGGGCATACCTTCACTGGGGAATTCTCTCCCATAATTCGGCTCCGGAACCCGTCAAGACGGCAATATGCAGCTTCCTGAGGACAAACGGGCTTGCGCTCGATGCGACCATCAACAGCCCGGCCGCCATGATCAGCTACTGCCTGAACATCGGGATGGCATACCTGCTCGGGCGGGAGAACCCGGTATGCATCGTCGGGATCCCGGGACAAAAGCTCAAGGCCATCAAGGAGGCCGGCTCGAAGGAGGTGAGCGAGGTGGTCGAGTACGGGAAGGCCGTCCGGTATGAGGGCGGGGTGCCGAAGGACCCCGCCCTGGCCAGGCTGCACTTTTCCTTCATTGCCGACATCCTGGTGCGGTTGACGAACGGTTCGTCCGAACTCGATATCGACTTGCGAAAACGCAGGATAGACGAAGCCAACCTGATATACAATTACTGCGGGTTGCCGCAAGTGAAATACGGCGAGGCGCCGGTGTCCATACATCGCGACCTCAAGGCTGACGCGCTTGCCGGGCGTGGATTCATTGACCTGATGAATTCTACCGTGTTCGTATTCCCGAACAAGTCGGGAAACTATGGCGCCGGAGCTAACGTCAAGATACGGATGCAGAACAAGAACATCGATCCGGACGGCACAATCCTACAGGAACGTACCAAGCAGGTCCTACAGTGGATAGGTGCGCAGATAGGCGTAGACACGATTGAAGTTTCATCCATCTTCCGTGATCCCGAGAGCCAGTGCAATGCGATGGGGAACAACTGGCACAACGGCAAGCGCATCTCGTATGCGTCGGGTGGGATCAGGGTAAACAAGGTATACATCGACTACGCCGCATCACATGGCGGAACGCAGGCATATACGCCCAGGCTCAAATATGACAACGGACTGAAGGTAAGCGACGAGGACCTGCCGAAGGTAAAGGCGCTGATGGTGACCGAGGCAAACAAGGTACTGGCCGAAGGCGGAAAGGTATCCAACCACTGCGGTGACCAGACAATGTACCAGGCTGTCGATATCAGTGCCAGGCACCTTTCCAGGTACGGAAGGTCGGTATGCGACATGGCGGTCGCCGTGTGCAGGGACGCAAAGCGCCGTAACCTGATACAGAACTTCATATTGCCTGACGGATGGGGGGACCCGCCGGCAAAGACCGGCGAGCCGGCTCTCCATATCGAGGTAAACCCGACACTCTCTGATCCTGTAATCCCCATGGCCACCGAGGATCCCAGTATACTGGCGCCTTCACCCGACGACGTGGCAATCAGGGTGCTAAACGACAACCTGACGGTCAAGGCGTCACTGGATGCAGTGTTCGTAAAGGACTATGTCGATAGCCGGTCGGAAGACGAGAATGCATAGGATAATGTATGGCAAACCTGTATAAGAAGAAAAAGAAAGAATTTGACGACATCGCCTACGGATACCTGGTGAAACGGCTTTCGATGCCCGTCACGGACAGCGATGCCTACCATACCGGCCATGTCGACGAGCTGGGAAACGAACTGAAGGGTCCGGACGACTGGTCCTACACTCGACTTGACCGTCTCGTATTCGACTTGAAGACAATCCTTGGCGACCGAGTGAACGGCATCGGCAAGCCGTATGCTGACATTGATCCCTATGCGCTGATGAGCGGCAAAGTGGACACCAAGACATATCTCTCCCGGTTCCGCCCCGTACTTGCCGTCATTGAAGAGGCCGCATACATCCCCCCTGAATTGCGCGGACAGGCAGGCGAAGCCAACGATACCAGTGACTTGTCGATGGCCGATCGTATTTCGTTTGCGCTCTCCGTGGCGAACTTCCTCCTGTTCGCTGCCAGGTTTGGCCGGTTCCCGAATGAATCGGAGATTGACAACGAGGTACTCCCGTCAGTTGAATCCACGTTCGGCATACGTTCCCTCGGTTCCCAGGCGGAATTCATGGATTACGCGAGGAACGCAAAGATTACTGACGGTCGCGGACTGAACAACGATGGCTATGTGTTGCTGGTGCGTGCCGCGAAGAAGATTGTATCCGGCGATATGCTGAAACCCCGCAATTTCGGCGAATACAACCAGATGGAACAATGGAGGACTGTCGCCAATGCGTAGGATGTACAACGGACTGCCTCTCTTCGAAGTTGGCTTCGGTGACTTCTCCTATGTCGTCGAGTGCGTGACGACCGGCAAGCGAATGCTCGTCCGCAACATCTGTGACAGTGAACTGAAGGACTATTTCAATACCGTGCGACGTGCCAACTTTGCGGCTACTTATGGTGGTACGGTCATAATTTACGGAAGGTAGACATATGCTTTTCAAGAAAAACAGGACACCGGAAACCCTTGCTTCCAGACTCCTCAACTATGAGAGGAACTATGGCATGGGAAACCCGAAGGGCGTGTACTTTGACCGGATTTTCAACCGCATCGACACCGAGCGAAAGGTCGACGCATCAAGAAACTCCATCGCACAGGGCATGAACGACATGCTGTTCCCGAACGGGGCCACCCCGGACGGGTACAGCACCTATACCCCGATGCTCGGAATATCAACCGAGCCGCTGGACCCGGACAAGGTCCATGACGCGATTGCACAGAAGGAATGTGACCTGTACTGGCGAAAGAACGTCGAGCGTTCGTTGAAGTACGAGACTGTCGCCGGACGTTCCGAGGTGAACGAGTCCATCATACAGATATGCAACGAGGCCGCATACAAGGACGACATGGGCGAGTCCTGTTCACTCGAGATCGACCCTGATGCCAATATTGGTGATGCCACTCGGGACATCCTCCACACGACCTTCCGCCGCAAGGTACTCCGCGAACTCCTCAATTTCCGAACCAACGGGTGGAACTACATGCGCTACCTCTGCGTACATGGACGTATCTTCTTCGAAATCGAGTTCGATGAGAACAAGAGCCAGATTCTCGGTGTCAAGATGCTCCGCGAGGAAAACATGATCGTCGTCTACCACGATGACCTCATCATCGGTTATCGCCAGATGCTCTCCGGCCCGATGAACATGCGCACCGGCGGAAAGAACTACAAGGACTTCTCCCCGAACCAGATCCTCTATGCTTCCCTTGACATGACCGGCCCGGGCGGCATCAACGACCCGCGTTCCATCCTGGAACCGGCAATGAAGCCGTATAACCAGCTGAATACCATCGAAGACTCCGTCGTGATGTACCGTATCCTCTGGGGCCAGGAAAAGCTGGTCATGAAGGTCGACACCGGTAACATGCCGAAGGACAAGGCCGAAAAGTACATGAAGGACCAGGCCAAGGTGTTCTCCCGCAAACTGGATTACAATTCCCAAACGGGCGAGGTGACCAATTTCGGCAAGGCGATCGGCCTCACCGAACACTATATCGTAAGCCTTTCCCAGGGACGTACCGGCTCCTCCATTGAGCGCATGCAGGGCGGTCAGAACCTGCAGAACATCGATGACTTGAAGTTCTTCAAGCGCAACCTGGTCAACTCCCTGATGGTTCCGCCAGGCAGAATCACCGCCCTCGCGAATGACAGCCAAAACTATTCACAGGGAAAGATTGGCGAGGTCACACAGTCCGAAGTGTCGTTCGCCGCACTCGTACAGCGTTACCAGACACCGCTCGAAGCAATCATGGTGCGACTCTTTGTCATGGTACTCAACACCATGCGCAATGTCGACGATTCAATCAAGAGCGAAGTCAACTTCTCCGTCAGGTTCAAGAGGTCCAACGGTTTCCAAAACTTCATCGAAAGCGAAATATGGAACACCAGGCTCGCCACGTTCGACCTCATGGCAAAGCACTGCCGTTCCAAAGAAAACCCGGTCGGCATGCTCCCGAGGAAGTTCGCCCTCATGAAGGGCCTTCGCATCAATGACGAGGAATACAACCAGATCCGTACCTGGCTCAAGGATGAAAAGAATGACGATCTATATGGCGAAACCGGTTCCGGTGGTTCCGGCGGTGACACAGGCGATGGCGGTGGTGAAGCAGGCGGCTTGGGCGGACTCATGTAGCCGAATTTAAAGGAATCCCGGTGACTTTCCGGGATTCCTTGCTTGCATTTGCGCATATTGTGGCATAGGCCAAATGGCTATAGGATTTGTGGCCGGTGCCACACGTAGCGCCAGTTGCCACAGTCGTAGATGCGGTAGATCTTCCGGGACAGCATGATCTCGTGTTCGGACATGTTCGGATCGAAACCGGCCTCGACCAGGCGCTTCTTGGTGAACTCCATGCGGTTGCGGTGCATTTCTGGGAGCAGTGGGCATAGTAACCTCGATTCAGCCTATCACTGAATTTTGTGGGTTTACCGCATCTGGCACATATTCCTTCACCAGGCTTCTTCAGAAACCTGTCATAGTACTCTTTTCTGGTAATTCCCTTGTGTTCCTGTCCAAGATGATGGGAAAGGCCGGTGTACGTGGAAAACGGTCGATTGCATATGCCGCATGTCGTCAAGTAATCAATTGTCATATTGCCCCAAATATGAAATGTCCCGTGGACACTTAAAATTGGCGGTCAGCATCCACGGGACATTCAAATTTTCTGCGGTTATTCGGGACCGCCAAGAACCGAATAACTTATCCTTTCATTTGAAATATAGCAAATCGAATCAAAAATGTCAACCATTTTTAAGTTCAGTGCACATTTTTTCACGTTTTTTATTGTAAAGAATTGAAAACTCTAAACAATACGTCAGAAATCGCTCGGTACGTATCCGGGCGGAACTATTGAACAATAAACAAAAGGTAATAACTATGCAGGTTATCCAGAATAAGTCCAATACACGTAAGTGGAAGGCCGTGCTCGAATCCAACTTGGGTCGTCCGCTCCGCAACCGTGGCGAAGCCTCTGCCATCGCAGTGCTTCTCGAAAACCAGAACTTGGTCAACCGTGGTGCCAAGTTCGAATCCGCCAACATCACTGCCGATGTTGCCCAGTATCAACAGTATGCCCTCCCGCTCATCCGCCGTCAGTTCCCGGAACTGCTTGCTATGCAAACGGTTGCCGTCATTCCGACGACTACTCCGCAAGGCATCTACTTCGCCCTCCGTTACCTCTACGATAACGAACCGCTGAAGTCCACCGCATTCCGTTACGGCCAGAAGCAGGAAATCGGCTACGACCTCGTCGCAGACCACACCGGCTTCGGAACCTCCTTCAACCCGTACAGCACGGGCGCAGGCGAAATGCTCTCCAACTATGCCGAAGGCACCCAGGAACGCACTGGCGCTGCTTACGGTCCGGAAGGCTTCGGTGCCCCGGGTCAGCTCTACAACAACTTCGGCGGCCTCACCAATGACGGTGACGACGAACTCGGCCAGTACGCATACAACATCAAGAAGGCCTCCATCAAGGTCATCTCCGGTGCTATCCGCGTCGGTACCCGCGCCATCAAGAGCCACTACACCCTCGAACTCCAGCAGGATATGGCTGCTGCCCACGGTCAGGACGTCGAAGCCCTGCTCCTCGAAGGCCTCCAGTTCGAAATCCAGCAGAACATCGACCGTGAAATCCTCATGGCCATGATCATGGTCGCTCAGAACGAACGCCTCGGTGGTGAAAAGGTCATCGTTGTTGACCTCGCCAACACTGAAACCGGTCCTGCAAAGGGTCGCTGGGCTGCCGAATCCATCGCAGCTGGCATCGTGAACACCATCATCGCCGTGTCCCGTAAGATCGCTCTTACGACCCGTATGGGCTCCGGTAACTTCGCCATCGTCTCCCCGGACGTCGGCGCCGCTATCGCTACCCTGAACAACGGCATCTACATCCCGAACGGCTACCTTGGCACCGATGCCACCATGCAGCCGGCTGGCGGTGTGGCTGACGCTGGTTCTCTCCTCAACGGTCAGATCAAGCTCTACCAGGACATCTACGCTAATGCAAGTTATGCCCTAGTTGGCTTCAAGGGTCCGCGCCAGGGTGAATCGGGCATTATCTTCATGCCGTACATCCCCTACATCTTCACCAAGACAGCCGGCCAAGAAGACGGTTCTCCGCGTCTCATCGTGAAGTCCCGTTATGCCATCGTGGCTAACCTCCTCGGTGCCGGCCAGTTCTATCGTATCATCCAGTTCAAGCACGTGAACAACGTGATTACTGGTATCGATCTGAACCAGGCCCCGTGGGAATCCAACGGTTCCTTCACCGGTGACAACCTCGAACCGGGTCTCTCCTACCATGACACCTCCAGCGAACTCTACAACGCTCCGGGTGGCATGACCTTCGAAGACAAGCACTGGTAATCATTACCGGTCTTGGATTCAGGGACCAATTTGAAGAGGGATGGCTTCGGCCACCCCTCTTTTATATTGCTTGTGTTGACCCGCATTTTTCGTGAAAATGTTCACCCAATATACTAAAAATGCAAATTTTTGTTGCCAACCGATAAAATTAATGCTATATTAAGAAATGAGGTTAAATTATGAAGTGTCTAGCATGTGAAAAAATGGGTAAGACGGTTGAGTTCGAAAAGGCGTGTTCCTTGGGTACACACCTGTGGAAAACCCATGACCTGAAGCCGCAACAATATTATGACCAGTACCTGGCCAAGCCGGGTGACGGCAAATGCGCTGAATGTGGCGCACCCACGTCATTCCGTACCATAGGGCAAGGCTACAAGGAATTCTGTTCCAAGAAATGTGCGGCCAGACACATAGCCGCCGACCCGGAACGTAATGCACATAAGTGTGCCGAGTATGTCAATACTATGCAACGGGAATATGGAGTCAATAATTGCGCCCAGATCGATGCCGCCAAGGAAACCAGAAAGAATACCATGAAGGAACGGTATGGAGTGGAATATTATTCTCAGACCGAAGAACATGTAAAGAAAATATATGACACCAACATGAAGCGTTATGGTGTTCATACATACATAGCTCTACCTGAGTTCCAGGCAAAGCTTCGTGCCGCCAATATGGCATCGATCGGTGTTCCGTACCGGTTTTGCCTCCGTACCGAGGAAGCAAAGAAAACCTATGCCGAATATCTGGACAAGCATGGATGCGACCTGGTCGATTTCATCGATAAGAAACATATTACATACCGTTGCAGGAAATGTGGGCATGAGACAACCGAACAGGATCTGTTCCTAAAGGTCAGAGAGGCGCATGGGTTGGATTTTTGTACGAAATGCTGTCCCAAGAGTTCCCCTGTGTCAGGGGAGGAGAATGAGGTTAGGGACTTTATTGAATCATTGGGATTCGAGACTCAACATTATGACCGCGGGTTCCTTGACCAGTACGGTGCCGACGTAGTAATCGAATCCAAAAAGATCATTATCGAGTTTGATGGATTGACTTGGCATTCGGAAAAGTATGTACCCCCTGAGTATCACCTAAAAAAGACCGAAATTGCCGAACGTATGGGATATCGTCTTGTGCATATATTCTCTGACGAATGGGAAGAAAAACGCCCGATTGTCGAGAGTCGTCTTCGTAACCTGTTGTCGGTTGGTAGTATACCTATAAATGCCCGTGAATGTACCGTTGATAAAGTATCGCATGAAGATGCAAAGGCGTTTATTGAGGTAAATCATGTACAGGGCGACGTGCCGTCTGCGGTCAGGTACGGACTGTATAAGGACGGCGTACTTTATGCCATTATGACTTTCTGTATGGCCAGATATGAAAAAACTGGATGGGAAATGCTCAGGTATTGTGGCAAGAGCGGATATAACATCCGAGGCGGAGCCGGTAGATTACTTAAGCGCTTCATAGAAGAATACAATCCAAATCAGATAGTGACCTATGCTGACCGTCGCTGGTCTGGAAAGGAAGCTTTCTATGATAAGACCGGATTCATTCTGGATGGGACTACCGAACCGGGCTATTCATATATAGTCAGCAACAAACGGGTAAGCCGAATTCAATACCAGAAGCACATATTGGTCGAGCAAGGATATGATGCATCGATGAGTGAACATGAAATCATGTATAATCGTGGAATATACCGTATATATGACTGTGGAAACTTGAGATACATATGGACCAATCCTGACATTAATAAAGAAAAATGAGGTAAGCTATGCTGAGGAGGAATGCAAATAATAGATATGAGTGCGCGATATGCCATGGTGAATACGATACTGTACGCACACTGTCCCTGCATATCAGCTTGAACCATAAGCGGGATACCCACGATTACTATGACGAATACTGCAAGGATCCCGGTGAAGGTGTGTGCAAGGTGTGTGGCGCTCCTACCAGGTACCGTTCGTTTGGTGACGGTTATAAGCCGACCTGTTCTCACAAGTGCGGCAGCATCCTCTTGAAGAACGACCCGGAGAAGATGGCCGCGAAGAAGGCGAAGACGGTCGCCACCTGCATGGAACGGTACGGTGTCACCAATGCCGGTGGTACCAAGGAGTCCCTGGAAAAGGCGCAGCAGACCCATCTTGCCAAGCATGGCGTCCGTTGGGCGATGCAGTCCAAGGAAGTGGTCGAGAAGTCCAAGCAGACCTGTCTCGACAGGTACGGCGCGACTACGTATGTCCACAGTACGGAGGGGACCGCACGCGTGGAGGCCACCGTGGCCGAGAAGTTCGGACGTACCAACTTCTTCTCGGGTGCCGAGGGCAACAAGGCGGCCCGTGACGGCTACATGGTCAAGCACGGCTACGACCACAATATGCACGACCCGCAGTTCCTGGAAAAGTGGAAGACCGAACACAAAGCCAAGTACGATGGCAAGTTCTACGTGGAGACCGACGAGTTCAAGGACAAGAGCCGCGCCACACAGATTGAACGATATGGCACATGGCACAGTGCATCTGAATATGGCAAGAAAAATGCGATTGCACTGTATGCGGCCGAATTGTTGAAACATGGCTGTATCATGATTGGCATGAATGACAAGAACGATATACGCTTTAGATGTTCAAAGTGCGGTACCGAGCATGCGGAAAACAGCAACTATATCAAGTTTAGGGTGCGGCATGACATTACCCCATGTGCCACGTGCTATTGCAAGTCCATGCCGACTTCATGTGAAGAACAGGAAGTTAGTAAGTTCATTGAATCTCTTGGCCTGACCGTATCGCATTATGATCGTGGTTTCCTGGGTCAATCCGGCGCCGACATAGTAGTCGAGTCGGAAAAGGTGATCGTGGAATACGATGGGCTGTTCTGGCATTCTGAACAGCACCGTCCAAACGATTATCATCTTAACAAAACGCTGACTGCCGAGAAGATGGGTTACCATCTGATCCATTTGTTCTCGGATGAATGGATTTATTCATACAATATAGTAAGATCTCGTCTGGCTACTATCCTTAACAAGTCCGAGGCATATGGGATGCAGCGCGTATATGCCCGCAAATGCACTATCGACAATGTACCCGCCGATATGGCCCGTGAATTTTTGAAGAATAATCATTTGCAGGGAAATGTGGATTCCCCGTGGCGCATTGGATTGTACCTGAACGGTGCCTTGGTTAGCATTATGACATTCGGTAATAGTCGATTCGGTGATGGTATCGAGATGCACCGTTTCTGTACCCGAAATGACATGAGTGTGGTCGGTGCAGCCGGTAAGCTGTTCAGTCATTTTGTAAAGACACAACCCGACGTCAACCTGATTACATCCTACGCGGACGCCCGGTGGAGCACGGGGCATGCGTTCTACGAGAAGCTGGGCTTCACTTTGGAGGCCATGAGTTCCCCGGGCTACTACATCGTGGACGGTGACATCCGCCGTAACCGCATGCAGTTCCAGAGACACAAGATTGCGGGCCCGGGTGACGAGGGCAAGACGGAACACGAGATCACGTTTGAACGGGGCCTGTTCCGCATCTACGACTGCGGACAGTATAGATATGTATGGAAACGCGGGGAACAGGGAGGCTGATATGGCGAGTGAGAAGACACTGGAAATGAGTCCGAAGGACAAGATCAGGATCGGCGATTCCGTGAAGGATATGGGGTTTGGCGAACCGCAGCTCATTGGCACTTACTGGAAAGTGGTCGAGGCTGTCGGCAAGGAAGAGGCGATGCGTCTGTATGGGGGCATGTCCCCGGAGAAATCGGATTACATATGTGGCAATGCTGTACGCGGGCACGAGGCGTCGATGTCCAGGCTGAGTGTCAGGTGGAAACTGGATCGTCTTGTCGAAATGGTGGCGAACGGTGGCCATCTTCCGGAGAACATGAAGAAAAAGAAGAGGAAGGAAGTCCTGTACGATTTCGTGCGTGACCGTTTCTTTGGTGAAGATGATGACTTCTATGGCCCGAAGGACACTGTAACCTATGCGCGGTGGCTGTTCAACCGGTATGGCGCGGAGTCGATAATGAGGCAATTCCATGTTTCCTGTGACTTCGCGTGGCGCCTCGGGAACAGCGATATTCCTGGTGGCATCAAGGTGGCGTCTCTTGAAGGGAAGGTCGAGAACATAGATGCCGTCGAGGAACGTATCGAGGACAGGCATGCGGCAGCGTTCATGAACGCCGAACAGCTTGCGGACTTCAGGAAGAACGGTTCCAGGAAGCTGAAAGTGAGAATGAACCGCCTGATGGACCATTCGGCGATATACGTGCTGAAGAAGCTGCTGGAAGCCGAGGAATTCAGCATCACGGCGAAGGAATGCATCTACAAGTACAGGGACTACAATTACGGCAAGAAGTCGGAAAGGCTGAAGGAGGCAATAGAGAAGCTTCCTGATACCGGATGGCACTACTGGTGGCAGCGGGACGAGGAGGGGCAGGCCGAGTACATATTCTACGTCGAGTTGCCCGGCGAGCTCCAGGTGAGCTGGCACGGGATGTCGGTGTCGGACATGAAGGGCGTCCCGGAAACCATGTACAAGGAATGGGACGGACAGGTGGCCAGTACTCTTCCTAAGATAGTCGATTGTATAAAGCATATCTGTCCGGCACTCATGGACGAGAAGTTCGACCAGAAGAAATGTCGAAAACAGCTGGGCGAGTTCGTAGGGAAGGATTAAAACGTATAAACTCCGGTAAAGACATCTTACCGGAGTTTTTCATGGGTACCGTAGAGCAATACCTGAATTACATCACGTTCCTTGAAAGCATAGGGACCGATACCCCTATGGTCCGTGATGCCCTTATCGACGGCTATTCCGGCTACATTCTCAACGAGGGTGTCGGAAATACCGTGAAGGGACTCCTGCTTGCCGCGGCATGCATGCTTACGGCGTGTGCCGGCAATGGCCCGTCCGTCAAGTCCAACATGGACGGCATGCAGGGTTACATGCGCGGCATCGACGGCAACGGGGTCAATGCGGAAACCGTGCGCCAGTTGGCTGACAGGGTATCCGAACGCATACACCGGGAAGGGGAAAGGGCGGACAATTTCCGTGATACCGACGCATGGAAGGAAGCAATCGCGATCAAGAAGGCATTGCAGCAGTCCACCCCCGACGACGGTTCTACTGGCGAAGGCCTTGCCCGCATGTTCGAGCGTTCGGTGAACCAGTACAACGAGGTATACGGCATCCCGCCCTGTTGTACCGAGGAGGACGAGGACAGCATCCGCCGGAGGAACATGGCCGCTAAGGTCGAGCCGGTGAAGGCACATTTTGACGAGGAAACAAACAGCTGGGTATACTGACTATGGACATGTTCGAATCACTAGAAACAATGCGTCCAATCTGCGAGATGTCGTCCGTCTACGTGGAGGCGCCTGCCGGTAGCATCGATTCTGCACACTACAAGGCGTTCGCCAAGAGTCCCAGCGACATTGACCGGAATACACTGTCCGTACTGGGCGAACTGGTCGAGACTGCGCATGACTCCAGAAACGTGATTGCCGCGCAACAGGCGATGGGTCGCGAACCTATGGCCACGCCGAGGGCAGTTGACCAGTTGATGAACAGCATCCTGGTGATATACATCACGTGCGACGATGCGCCAGTGGCGGTGACCAATGTAGTCGATCCATCTACCGAGGACTATCACGGTTACGTCCCCATTACATTCTACTCCATGAAGACCGGGTATGACCTGGACGGGCGCTTGCAGCAATCCTTCTTCTCCATCGACGAGGATTACCGCGGTACCGGCGTGGCGAAGGAGCTGTTCCTGCAACTGCACACAAACGCGGTGCCGTGTTTTATTGTGGTCGATCCTACCGATGCGCCGACAGTGAAGAATGTACAGGAAAGCGGATACATGAAGGTCGGATGCATGACGATAGACGGCACCGGAAACGAAATGGAGCTATGGGTCTCCCCGGCCAAGGAAAGGGTTCCCAGCAACGGGGTATAATGGCATCACAGGCAAAGGACATACGCGGGTCATTGATCTTGACCGCGGAACAGGCTGAATTCATGGGAATTCTGCTGGGCATGATGAAGTCATCATGCCGCCATGTCACCGATGCCGGGATGATGCTGAAGCCCGGTCCGGGCAATATGTATTCGGACTTTGTCATAACGGTAAAATGCTCACAGGACAGGCGTACGTGCGAAGTATACCGCAACCGGACCGGTACGCTGATATTCGCCATGCTCAACGGTAAAGTGGTTACAGCCGACTACGAGATTTCCTTCGTAACTGAACACATGAAGAGGAAGTTCGGGTGTACTGCAAAATAAGGCAATAATGATAGCAATTCACCGTTTTTGTTATAAACTGTGTTATGATATGTTTTGACCAAGCGGTCGGAAGGCAGAGTTTATGGCAAAGGTGAACAAGGTTCTTTATAACGTAGATCAGACCAGTGGCGATGCTGCATTGCGGACAACCGCCGAAGAACGTCGGATGGCCAGAAAGAACGTCGGCCTGTATGAAGTCATTGGGCAAGCTACGACCAAGGATGGTGAAGGGCATGTCATTGACCAGGGAATTGCGCCGCTTGGGACAAATGGACTTGTTCCGGTTGAATATCTTCCTTCGTTTATTGGTTCCGTCGTAAATGGATATTATTACAACGAGGCATTCTATTCCGATCCTGCACATACTGAGCTTATCACGCCGACCGAATCCAGTACTTATGTCGATCTTACTGACCCCGATCAAGGAAGAAGCTATCGTTGGAGTGATGAAACCGGTAAGTACTTCTTGATTTCCGACCAGAATGCATTTGGAATCATTACGGACGGGACCAATACCAAGTATGCCGACCGTCCTATTGATACTTTGAACTTTGTTGGCGGCAGTGGACTAGAGGCTGAAGTGTCGGACAATGGGCACGCTGACACGGTTGCTTTCAGTCATACCAATTCGGTTACTGCAAAGACTAATGCAGATTCTGCCACGGAGAGTATAGTTGACGGCAGTGCTACATTTGATATCCCTTGGATAAAATATGATGCACAAGGCCACATCACTGGTACCGGGAGTAGAACACATAAATTAAATCCAGGTAGGGGATATGGTACGTGTGACGATGATGGGCAACAAAAAACTGTAACTATTGCCAACTATGAACTGGTGACTGGAGGCATAGTTGCAATCAAGTTCGACAAGGACGTTCAGGCAAACTCGACATTGAACATTAGCAGCAAGGGTGCCAAGGATATCTATAACAATGGCGAGAAAATTGGGTCGGGTATCATCCTTGCCGGCAATACGGCCACTTTCATGTATGACGGTACACGATATCAACTGCTTTCCGTCGGTGATGCGGGTGTAAAGCTGTTTACTGCTCAATATACCACACCAGATGGAAAACCAACTTTAACGATTGCTGTAAACGATTACGATACCATGAAATCGCGGTGTACAGCAGGTACACTGGTCATACTGAAATACGCGGTTCCTACTGGTACTACTGAAGCGACCGACCATTGCATGTATCTCTCCTATAGGAAATCGGATGAACTATGCTTCTATGGATATGATGCAAAGAACGACAAATTCGAATCGTGCACGTTTCTTGATCGGTCACATTTGAGTCAGGCCATAATTTACACGGCAAAGGCAGCGGAGGTCCATGACCACGGCAACATCAAGAGCACTGGCGTCCTCCAGACGGACGATGTAACCATAGCGTCCGGGGACAAGCTCGTGGTGACCGACGCTACCAATGGCGGGAAGGTCGCCAGGGCCGCGGCCATGTTCGACGGCACTACTACTACGAAAGCGCTTACGCAGAAGGGTACTTTCGAGAGCTTCGCCAAGTCTACCGACATAGCCGACGCAATCAGCGATCTTTACGTGCCAGCATCTGGGACCGGCGCAATAACCGGCTTCGGAGCAGGGAAGACCCTGGCCTCTCTTACCGAGACTGACGGAAAGGTTTCGGCTACGTTCCAGAACATTTCAATCACCAAGTCCCAGGTCTCCGATTTCGTCCAAGCACCGGGCGATACCACTAAGAGCATAATAAAACTATTCACGATAAAGATCAAGAAGGACACTCATGTAAATTTTCATGTCATAATCTCGCGTAGTATACCGGGTGTACAGGCGGTATCCATCGACGCCAGTTGTATGCTCTATTTTTCCAGTGCACAGCCAACGTGCAAAGGGTGGTGTACCAGCGTGGGTGAAAATCCGCATCCGACTTATGAGCCTCCGTATTGGTGGTATGACGCTATATATGGGAACACGCTTGGTGCTCGTCCGCTGACCACTACTAGCCAGGATACCCGGACATACGAAGTCTGGATAAAATGTCCGAGCGCAGCCAACTGGTATATCCGGTATTCGATTGAAGATGGATATTCAGGTGAAATAACAAATGGTAATGAATCGATTGACAATATTTCTTTATTGGATAATTTTACCCCTTTTGGAGATGCACTAATAAACATTGGCAATACGGCAACCTATAATCCGTATAAGACTCCATCCGGGACGGATCGTGTGACCGATCTTATCGAATGGACCCGAAAAGCATATCAATCTGCCAGGCCAACATACCTGCTGATGCCTACCGATGTTAGTAGTATGAAGAAACGCCAGAAAGTATTTCATCTGTCGAGATACGATACCGACCGCACATATCAGGAATTGTTTACCGTCCGGGACAGGGGGGACACGGGCATTATCGATCTATGTGTGCTAGATGGTACTTCTAGTTCCGCAACCATGACCACCAAATCATGGTATCTGTCTGACTATAAGTTGACGTGGCTGAGCAGCAGTACACTTGATGTAAATGCAACCAGTTCCAATACGGCAACGAATGCGGGGTATGCTGAAAAAATAGGTACATCATCTAGTTACTCGCAAATCGGAAGTGCTGACAAGCCAGTTTATGTTGACCCGTCCGGTGTAATTCAGCCGTGTACCAATAATAATACCAGCGTTTCCATGGATACGGTAGATGACCAGTCTGGCTCAGTCATGAAAATACTATTGTCTAATCACCCATATGGTGGAATTACTTCCGTTGAAACAGCTGTAAAATATGCAACGAATCGCGATGAAAATAAGAACTCAAAATGGCTAACCTATAAGCCATCAACGAATACCATATATGCTAATTTGGATGGCCAAGCAAAGTATGCGGAGGCATTGTGTCACAGTGATGGAACTGCAAGAGAGGTAGGGAATGTATCTACGCCCGTATATTTCGATTCTGACGGTATACCCCGTGAATGCGAAGAAAATATATATAATGTGAAGTACAGTAACGTATCTTCGAACAACCGATGCATATTACTGTCCTCCCCGGCATCGCCTAACTCCGGCTCCGCGTATACAGTTTCGTACAACAGTGACTTGAAATATAATGCGAGTGATGGGACAATATCAGCAAGCATTTCTGGCAATGCCGCTACGGCAACTAATGCGGCCAATGTGCAGTATGCTAAAAAGAGTTCCGGCCAATATATGGTGCTCCTGGCTGGGCACGGAACCATTACTGAGGGGTCGTATAATCCGGTTGGCTATTGTACACAACTGTCATTAGATGTTACCAACAACCTACTAAACACCAACATAGTCGGTAGCTCGGGACGGGTTCGGTATAAGACATGCAACAACGGCACCGTATCGGATTCGGACGCTGGTTCCGTAACGATAGTGAAGTCAACGGACGGTTCTATTCCGTCAAGTGGCGACTACTTCGTTTTCGTATAGGGAATCTTATGATATTTGACAATCAGGAACAAATCATCCCGATAGGAAAAACATCATTTGATGTGGAATGGGGAACGTATGATGGCAAGGGGATATGTTCTGCATATTCTGGTATAGCCCGAAGTTATTCGGGGTCATCGGTTAATCTAGGTGTTGCCGGTATGCACCTGAACGGTGCCAGGTGCGATGGTGCCAATGCAATATGCGGGTCACATGATCTATATTATGATGCCGGTCGTAATACCATCGGGACTTTGTGGAGCATTTACAGTTTACCGCTCATAGGCGTGTATGCCGCTTTTCCTGATAGAATGAGTACTACCAATCTGGTGCAGTTCTATCCTATTTATTCGTGCGACTATGACAGCCGTCGACGGAATAGCGGACATGGCACTTATAAGGCAGATAAACTAAACTATGACTGGGAAAGCGAATTTCCTGCTGTAGAGTGGGGACCGTATGTATCGGCGGCACATGATGCTGACTTCTGCAACAGAACGTATACACTGAAATCGGGGATTGGCGCGAAGTCTGCCAGGTTGTATGCGAGATCCTATATGATATTTTTGATGAGGAACTTTGACACTTCGGTTAGCCTGGATGATGTCAACTGCGGTTTCTGCTTATGGAGTGGGGGTGTCCCAATTGTTCCGGGCACCTGGGGCACAGGGACGATGGCTGATCCAAAACTCTTCATTGGTTTCCAGTACAAGCTGGTCCGTTCACATAGTTTTACAATCAACGGTACCCGGTATGCATATCTGTTTGCCAAGTCCCCTAATATTAACGTCTACGACTATATCGGCGGGGTCAGTCCGTCTGATTTGCGGGGAATAACCGCTCCGATGCTGACCATCAGCAATCAAAATCAGTTCTGTGACGGATTGTATCTCCTGGAAAGCGGTTACGAATATGTATGGGATGTATGATGCGCATTTCGTTCTGCCGCCATTTGTAAATAAAAAATAACATTGCATAAGCTGTTGACAAATTGTTGATAAGTTGTTATATTCATGTTAGCAGTGAATAAGAGGGGTATTTTTTGCCTGTAATATCATCTGAACCGGGTATAAAGGAGCTGATTGCGGAGGTTGCCGGTTATGAAATAATAGGGCACCGTGCCGAGAACGCCTGTTTTTCCGCCTACCATACAAGCAAGGACGAAGGTGTGAGGGAAGCCGCGAAGCTCAAAATAATCAAGTCCAACCTCAGGTTTGTACTGAAGTTCGCAATGGACTACCACAATATGACCGGTCTGCCGATAGTGGACTTCTATACGGAGGGAAAGCTGGGTCTGATGGAGTCGTTCTACAAGTATGACTATCGTACGGGAGTCAAGTTCGCCTCCTTTGCCATCTGGGAAGTCCGACGCCACATGTCCATGGTGGTGCAGGGAAAGGACCTGGTCCATGTGCCTGTAAGGCAGCGAAAGCGTGTACTGCAGGCAATCCGCGAAGGACTGCCAATCGACATGAACTACGGCAACGAGGCGGTGAATGCAATCCTGGGTCCAGATTCGCTGGACATGCCGGTGGGTGAAGACGGGGAAAGCTCTACGTTCCTGCTCCATGATGTGATACCGGACAAGACGACGGATTCCAACCCGGAGAAGGCCGCCCTCATGGAAGACATGCGCAGCGGTCTGGAAGTCGAGATGGAACGCGTCCTGAGCCCCGTGGAGAACAGATTGCTGCGTTCGCTGTACGGTCTTGACGGAGAAGGATGTAGTTTTGAGGAGGAGGCTGCGAATACTGGTATGTCGAAGGACCGGATTCGCAAGATCAAGAACCAGGCTATAGAGAAGCTGAGGGACAGCAAGCGCCTCAATGTCCTTCGCGACTACTATGTGGAATAATTGAATGTGGGCATACTGTCCAAGATATTTAACCTGTTCAAGAAGTCGGGGCCGGTAGAAACCGGAACCGAGGAGAAACCAATGTATCAGAATTTCGATGATGGCCCTACCCTGATATACAGCGACGAACCGAACCTGTCAGACGCGGTGTATGATAAAGATACTGGCAGAATGGTTGGGCATGCGTCATCTAGTGCGAGTGCCGACCGCAGGCGCATAGCCCAGATTAACGCCACCTATCTCGTTCCTGGCCAGGTAGTGAACCGGCCTCGCCGCAGGCCTGTACAGCAACCTCAGCAACAGCCAGTCCAGCAGGCACCACAGCAGCCGCAGCCCCAACAGACGGCTTCAGCACCGGCACCGGCACCGGAACAGGAGACCGTCGTAATACAGGCACAGCCCCAGCAACAACAGCCCGTCTACCAGCAACCAGTCTACCAGCAGCAGCCTATGTACCAGCAGCAGCCTATGTACCAACAGCCCGTATATCAACAGCCCGTCTATCAGCAACCATACGGTTACCAGCAGATGCCCCAGCAGGTTATTCCACAGCAGGGCGATGAAGTGAAGCTTGTGGAGGGTGAACAGGTCGCCATGGCCCCGAACTTCCCGAACTACGAGATGATCCAGGTGAACGACACCTATCATCTCTACGTCGACTTGCCGGGCGTGAAGCGTGAGGACCTCAGGATGAACTTCTCCGGCGGCAGCCTCTATGTCAGCGGCCACCGGGAATTGATGTGCGAGAAGTACCGTCCGAAGGGAGGCAAGGGCAAGGGCAAGGGAAATAAGGGCAAGCGTCCCACGTACCAGGCCCTGGTCGGCGTTGGTCGTCATCTCCTCGGGGAATTCAGCTTCCCGTTCTATTTCCCGAATCCGGTGGACACTTCGCCCAAGTCGTTTAAGGCTAACCTTGCTGACGGTATTCTCCATATCGAGATGAAGATTGCCGGTGCTGATACGGGCATATCTATTGGACTCGGTGGATAGGCTTGTCCATGGATGGATATCAGGAAGGCGACCATCCGGTCGCCTTTTTAATGTTTGCCGCAGTTGCAGCCTTTTTTCACTTTCCCTATTACCTTCCGAACCGGGCCGGCTACCTTGTAGACGGCCTTCAAGCCGGCCTTCCTGAATTTTTCCGGCAGGATGAACAGGTAGTCACCAATTTCGGGAAAATCGGTAGCCATCTTGTCGACAGCGGATGTACCGGAATACTCGATACCCTTGACATCGACATACTTGAAGTCTCTTGCTCCTTCCGATGCCGGATAGTATTCTGCCCTATTCTTTACTTTGAACCGAATCATGTGCATGAAGTTTGTGCACACCGGACAAGTAGCATCATATATGATTCTAGGAAGGGCCATCAGTCACCTATGCATACCTTGTAGCCACCGTACTGTGGAACAGAACCGTAGGAGCCATCTGGATTGATGACCACGACCTCGGTCGGCTGGTTCAGCACGTTACAGCTCGGATCCTTGCCGCTGCAGATGTCGTTGTATGGCATGCCGAGAATTTCGTCGAGATTGTCTGCAATGCGTTCGACCATGTTGCAGCGGGCATCGTTCTGTGCAACCTTCATCGGGCTGTCATCGATGGTACTGCCGTCGAACGGCATGGCCTGGTCATTGAAACCGACTATATCCTGTACATCGTCAATGGAGGCATTTAGCATCGGCTGGATTTCGCTTGCACGGAAGGTGAAAGTGGGCCACTCCCCATCGCATGCAGTAAGCAGCTCGTTCGGGTTGGAAGTCGGCTTGGCCGCGGTAACAATCTGCCCGTCGGCCTTCTTGACGACAAACAGTGCCGGAGTATTGCCGCAGTGCACTACGTCTCCCAGGCGGAAGCCGTCCTGCTGGGGGCATACCTGCCCGGAACATTCCAGCATGTACATTCGCATGAATTCTCGACCCATGCCGCGTTCTATGGATTCGTTGAGGGAGAGTTTACCGATTCCGAGGCCTTCCGTCTGCGGGGGGACATCCTGCTCGACCGCAGCCTTCATCTGCTCGGCGCCTTGCTTGATGCTTTCTATCCCGCCGGTAATTGATTGCTCATCCACCTTGCCGGACTCGGGGTCCTCGAATAGCGGCCCTTTCTTCTTGTCCTTGAACGTCGGATTTCCTGAACATTCTCCAGGGGCAGGGGCTTCAATGGGTTTCCCTGAAACCTTGGTGACGGTTGGCTCTGCACCGAACGGGGTGGAACTGTCGCCGTAGTCGACGTAGACAGCATCAACGTCCTCTTCGGCCTCCATCATTGGATGGGAGATTGGAGAGGACTCGATGGTCCTCGTAAGTGCAAGCAAATCGTCAAGTTCGTCGAACATCGTGGAAATCCTTTTATACTCGGTTGCAGTTTATATTCTGGGGGGAACTTGCTTCCAGCCTTCATCCGGATTCACGTAGACACCCAGCGCATCTTCCTCGGTAGGCATGCTATCCGACTTGTAGAGCCGCTGTTCCAGGTTGGCCTGGAGGGTCAATCCCTTGCCTTCGAGGTCTTCAAGGTCACGAGGGTCAGAGGGCAACAGGGAAACGTCGAAGCCATCGTCGACGTCATAGATGTCACCGAGCGTGTAGCAGTCATATCCCTGTGCAAGGTAGTTCTCCTCGTTTTCCACATCGTCATCATCGTATCCTTCCGGTTCGATGTTCTCCGGGTTGTTTCCCCAGGTAAGGCCAAGAACCTGGCTGCCGTCTGCACTGACATATACCTTGCTGTCTGGAAGGTCCGGTCCAAACACGCCTTCCATGAGCGCATTGTACGCAGCGATAATGGATTCGGTAATTGCATGTTCGCCGCTTGTTTCGCCAAGCTGTTTCATTTTATCCTGGAAGCTCATTTCAAAAACCTCTCTTTGTATCCAGTTTATAGCAAAATGAATCTTCAACGCGTAAGTAGTTCATCCGGTGGAACCTGTTGATGATAGCCGTTTGCCTGGAATTGCGAATGCTGATAGGCCGGATGTTGCTGCATGTTGTATCCGGTTGGAACTTGACGATATATGTTTCCCTGATTTTGCTGTGGATATCCTTGCTGATGGCCATATTGCAACTGCCGTGGCATTGCCTGGCCAACTATGGCCGTAACAGGTTGGGCAGTGGGCTGTTGCGCGGTCGGGATCATGCGCTGGTTGCCGGCCAGTTCCATCAGGCCGCGCTGTTCCTGTGCAATCTGCTGATTCTGCACATGTTCGACCGCGTTGCGCATGTCGGCAAGCTCGGCAGCCGGTGCAAATACGGCCCTGATGGTATCGTCAAAGCTTATTTCTTCCCATTTTCCCTGGAAGTATGTAGATGCGGCATGATATACTGCCCAGAACAGGCTGGTGACGTGGTCGTCGTGGTTGCCACCCGATGCACCCCATGTGTTCTTGGTCGGCCTGGTGAACGACATGAGCTCCATGATGGTCTTCTCGTCATGAATGACCAGGTAGTTCTTCTGTATATATGTCTTCAGCAGCATTACAGCCTGGTTCTTTGTAGTGGTCGTGGAGTACATTCCGCGGAAGTAGCTGTCGTAGTCGACCATGTTGGGATACTGCATGACGGCTGTCATCGTCTGGTACGCAAGGGCGCCGGATCCGCCGTTATACTCGATGGTGAGTGCCGGGAAGTGGTACTTCCTTAGGAGAGCGAAGGACACCGCACAGAAGTCTTCCACGGTCACACTGTTGGAGGACAGTGTGAGCACCTGTTCTAGCTTGGTGCTGGACCTGGCATAGAGAATCTGGAGGACATGATAGTCCTGGCGCATGCCGTAGCCGGTATCGAGTGCGGCGATGTAGACGGATTCTTCCATTTCCATCTGCTGCGGGTTGAGTGGGCGCCCGTAGACGCGGAGCTGGTAGTCGTCCGGTATTCTCGGGTGGGCCATCGGCTTGTCCGGGTGCAGATGCTGCAAGGTATGGTAGTCGATAAGGGTGACTGCAGAACCGATAAATTCGCACTCGTATTCCTGGCGGAAACGTTCCTCGCCTATGCGTGAACGTTCATCAAGGCCCCATTGGGCGTCACGCCCGGGCACCTCGTTCCATAGGACAGTGGAACGCACGTATTTCGACTGGAGGTCATGCGCCGAGGCGGTCGCCTCGTCCACTGCATCCTCCCACATGCGGTAGAAGTGGTTCATGCCGGCCGGAGTTTGTGCACAAATTAACAAATTGTGAACAACTGAATGTGCCCATTGACCATCGTCACCATATCCGTCAAAGTTATCATCGTCTAACGAAAAGTCGTAGACTTTATTATACCCGGTATCGATATTGGTAATCTGGGTCCATATGCAATCTGGTTCGGCATTACGGAACACAGCATACTTTGTCCATACCTCTTCCGGTAGCTTGGACTTGATATCGAGGACTAATTTTCTGTTCAGGTGGACATCATTCTTGTCACATATGCCACCAGTCAGTTTAAACTCGTTGTTGGTTAATATTTTTTCTTTCTTTAACTGTCGAATTTCAGATGCGGCGTATGGAATATAGTCATACCTGCTTGGCCGGTTCTTTCGACCATTCTGAGTAGTGCTGCGTATCTGCTTACGATTGAACCCGAATCCGATCTCTTCAAAGAATTTCCCCACCATTGCCTGCTGGTTAATTTCAATATTCCATACATGGCTTACTACTTTCACTTTTTTGGTGGGTTTTGTGTGGCGGTCCGAAACGGTAGACAGTATTCCGAAATTAGCAAGTAGTACCCTGATTTGATCAATAAGCTTCTTGGATGTGCTGGTGTACCCGATACGTTTTCTTCGTAAATCGGTTGTGCCATCACCATCGAACATACCGCGTAACATAGCAGTCACACATTTCTTTGACATATGTAATAATCTGGGCGGTATGACTTTGTTGATGGCATGCAGGGAAAGGTCAAACCCAACGTGTTCAAATAACATTACCAGTGATTTAGAACTGATTCTATAATGAATGCTGTTGTAACATAAATAGTGAAGACCCAATTGATTCAGAATAGTAGATATATCGTCCCCACAAGTAATATTTACATATTTGCTGCGGTTAGTATTCTGTGCATTTCCTTCTGCTATATATAACCCAAATAGGTACGCTAATTCCTCAGTTATCTCACTTATCCTACCCAGGTGGTATTTCAACGGTTCCTTTGTATCATCGTAATCAATTTTGTCATTTCCCCAACAGTTCATGCCATATTTGACCATGACATAGTCACCAATCCGCAACTCATGTGCCCGGCGTATCTTGTATTCACCGTCGCGACAACTCCAGAATTTGTGCATCAATGACGTTTCGACTTCGGAATACCGGGTCCTGATGATCCTGGTTTCTTTCGGGTCACCATCATTGTGCATGATGTGTCCATGGTTCATGCAGAAGCGACCAAGAACCTGATATTCGGGTACTTCATATCCCAACGTGCGTCCGTCATCGATAATGAAGTCGCCAACGGTTTTAATGCCATCCGGAGTAAAGACCATGGTATCTTTGACGACACAGCTGGTGATGATGACTCGCGTCTTCTTACCTGACGAGATCGTCGGGAACACTGATGCCATGAACTCGTCGGCCATGCCCGGGCGGAGGAACGCGAATTCGTCCAGGTACAGGAGGTTCGGACTGAATCCTCTGATGCCGTCTGAAGAGCTCGCCGCGATGATGATGCGGCACCCGTTGGCGAACTGGATGGACATCTTGTTCCACAGTTTCACGCCAGGTTGTAGCCAGAATGGAAGGTTCAGGTAGGATTCGCGCAGGAGCTGCAACTGTTCCTTGGCAAGCATGAGCTTGTTGGCCAGCATGGCGATCAGCTGGTCCTCGTGGAACATCGCGTACCAAAGGATAAAGGCCCTGACTATCGTGGATTTACCCACCTGTCGGGACCACCTGTTGATATTGAACCTGTATTTGAGGAAACGCCTGATTGCCTCGTCCTGGAACGGGTACGTCTTCATCAGCTGGGTACCTTCGTCCTTCGTGTTGATATAGACGTAGTGCCGGATGAAGTAAATGGGGTCCTTGGTGCAGCGCTCGATTTCTTGCAGCTGCCACATTTCGAGTTTCACCGACTCGTTTGCTGCCCTTAAATTATGTATCCCGTTGAATGGCATGGTGATATGAAGTTTATATGTTTTAATGCGGTTTTCTGTCTCACCATTAAACTACGTTTTTCGTACATTTTAGTTGATTTTTTTGCTATGGGAAGTTCATTTTTTGCTATATTTGTTGCATGAAGTTTCTTGTAATTACGGCATTTTGTGACAGGGGTAACCGGTACAGGCGAAGGAACCTGACCGCAACCCTTGCAAACAACATGAAAATATTTCCGGAGGCCACATTCTGTGTAGCCGAGCAGAACATGAGCGGATGGTTTGACAGTCTCCAGATGGATCCGTGCAGGGTGCGCCATATAGGCGTAAGCATCGACGGCGGGTTCCGCAAAACGGCATTATTGAATGCGGCAATTGAATCGGAAAAGGATGCCGACATCATCGTGATGGTGGACGGCGACGTGTTTCTTGACCAGAGTGTCGTTGACTACATAAGGAACCACTGGGCCGAAGGTTCACTGGTGTTCCCGTATTCGGAAGCGATGTACTTGAAGGAAACCGATACGCGTCTATTGGTTGGAGGAAAGCCGTTGCTTCCCGGACACAAGGATCATGGGGTTGCGATTGATAGGCAGACGGGACTATGTAACGTGTTTACTAGGCACACCTGGGAACGTATCGGTAGATATGACGAGGAGTTCGTGGATTGGGGTGCAGAGGACGATGCTTTCCTTACAAAGTGCCGTCGCATAGTTGGCCCGATTCATCGCAGCCGTGAACCGGGTTGCATCGCATATCACCTGTTTCATCCGGTGGTGAATACCGAGGATTACATGAAGAATAGTCCTCTATATCTTGCTAACCGCGTACGACAGGCCTGCATCCGACGCATGAGTGACTCGGATTTGCACAATTATATCGCCGGAAAGGTAAAGTTGTCTCAGCTTGTGGAGAAGTACACTGATATGGGCCGACTGGAAGTCAGCCTTGAGTGGCAATGTACGCCACATGCGGGCCTACACATGGATACTACTATTTATGACGTGGACCGTACTGGAGAGATGACTTTCACCAAGGTAATGGATGCAATCGAGGAAGAGGATTCTCCCGAATATTGCGTGACCTTTATTGACGATATCCTGCTGAAGCTCCCTGATTTATCAACAGTTCAGTTGGATGAAATTATGGGGCTGAGAAGGAAGTACGAGGTTAAGGCAAATGCAGTTCAGTCGTGATTTGATTGTACCGGACTGGTATAGTAAATTCAATGTGTTGGCTAGGATGTGTGCAATATATGATCACCGTTCCTGCTGGGTAAACCCGGAATGCCGCGATCCGATAGTCGTGCAATGTGGTGACGGGAGAGTAATCGGCCCGGACGGGATCGAGGCTAGACCCCATATACTGGTCCTCCATGATTGGGATGAAAGATACGCGAGACAGGTAGACAAGGCTACCCGCGTGGTGACAATCGGAAAGATCGACGGGGCACCCGACGGGGCCGTTGAAGTCAGTAGTTTCCCGCTACCCGATTTCCCTGATCATCCGATTCACCCGGACAATAATATCCTAATTGCCGGTATGTGCTCCGGACCCGAGACGCTGGAATTTGTGAACCACGTCCTCGAAGGACTGAACACCACCCTTTCAATCACGGTTGCCCTCTATGATAGGGGTTCGTTCAAGATTGAACAGCTCATATCTGGACTAGTTTATGGGGAGACAATGTCGTCATTTGAGAAGGTCTCGTGGAAGAAACGCCAGTCATATCCCATGATTACCGCGTTATACCTTACCGCAGGGCAGATAGTGCACTGTGGCTCCGGGAAGCGCGGTTTTCTGCATGCGCTTGCTGTGAAAGCGGCATCCAGGGGTGCCGGATTGATAACGAGGAATGTATCCAACGACTTCGAGCCGGCTACGGTGGAACAGTTCCTGTCTGCATTGGGGGAAAGGGACTTGTAAAAAACGTTTTACAAAAGTGCCAGGAAGTGTCAAAAGTCCCATATCTTGTGGACCGATGGACACATGGGCACGATATGGTGTACTTTTGTGCACTGGAAACCGACACAGGCGGACATATAAACATCAGCTACCAAATTTGGAAATCGCGATCGGCGGTCCCTGTTTGTAAGTAAAAAATAAGGAAAATATATGAACAATTCGAACGATTCTCAAGACTCTCAGGTCAATACGATTATCAAGAACGTAATCAAGAGAGACGGAAGACGACGGAAATTCAACCCTTCCAAGATCGAACTGGCAATCAAGAACGCACTTGTCGAGACAAAGACTGAATTTACTGAAGATGAACTTGATTCCATAGTGGACGAAGTTATTGACCGGATCAGGAACGTGGGGAAGGTTTCGGTAAACGTGGAAACTATTAGTGACTTGGTTGAGAAGTCTCTGATGGAAAAGTGGGGCGAGGCTGCAAAGGCGTACATACTGTACCGTGAAGAACGTACTCGTGTCAGGACGACCAAGTCCGAAATCGTGAAGACAATCAAGGAAATCACCGAGAGCGAATTGAAGAGTTGTAATATTCTCAGGGACAATGCAAACGAGGCGGGGGCTACACCGGCCGGCACCTACGGCAAGATTGCCTCCGAGACCAACAAGATGTTCAACTTGCTCAACAATATTTCCCGTAAATATGCACAGGAACACAAGGAAGGGCGAATCCATATCCACGATCTCAATTTTTACAACCTTACGTTCAACTGCCTGTTCGCTCCAGTGAACAAGTTGCTTACTAGGGGGTTCGATTCGGGCACCGGGTATATACGGGCGGCCAAGTCCATACAGAGTGCGGCCTCGTTGACGGCAGTCATCCTGCAACTGCAGTCAAACCAGCAGTATGGCGGCATCGCATGCGACAATTTTGATTTTGACCTTGCCCCGTTCGTCGACATGTCCTTCCGGACGAACCTGGCTATCGAATTGAACCGTTATGCTGAATATTCTGGACAGAAGGGATATGAGGCGTATGCTGGATGCCCGGGCGACCCGGAAGTGATTAAGGGAATTGTCAAGAAACTGAATGATGTTTCCATGAACATGCCGCAGCCCGAACTGGAAGAACGGTTCGGGAAATCTTTGGTGGAAAACGCCATATCCGTTACAGACAACCAGACCCACCAGGCCATGGAGGCATTGGTACATAACTTGAATTCCTTGCAGAGCCGTTCCGGCAACCAGGTACCGTTCAGCTCGCTGAATTTTGGCCTTGATATAAGCAATTGCGGACGCATGGTCAGCAAGAACCTCATGCGTGCCCAGTACGAGGGCATGGGTGACGGGCTCACGCCGATTTTCCCTATTCTCATCTTCAAGCTCATGAAGGGATATACCAAGAACGAAGGCGACCCGAACTATGACCTGTACCTGCAGGCAATCGAATGCTTGTCCCGCAGGTTCTACCCGAATTTTGTCAGGGTCGACTCGTCCTTCAACTTGCCGTATGTACGCTACGAGTATAAGGAAGTTGATGATGTTTCTCCGACGTTCAAAATACGCGGGAAGAACAAGACCGTCGAATTCGAGGCAACCGACTACGAATGGCCCACCGGTAGCAGCTACGAGTATGCCGTTGCTCCGGGTGATTACTGGGAAGTCGTTTCGGCAAAGGACGGAAAGATTAAGTTGCGCAAGCTGATACCGAATTCTACCATTTCCACAATGGGATGTCGTACCAGGGTGATAGGCAACGTTAACGGGCCGGAACAGACTACCGCGAGAGGAAACTTTGCCTTCCATACGCTGAACCTGGTCCGCATGGCTATCGAGGCGCACATAGAGGCCAAGGATACCGAATCGAGGAAAGAACTGTTCTTTGCAAAGCTTGATTCTATGCTGGAAGATGCAAAGGGAAGTCTGCTCGACAGGTTCAATTTCATTTGCCGTACCAAGACATACGAGAATTTCCCGTTTACCATGCAGGAAGGGTTGTATTTGACCTCTGATGACGAGCCGCATAATGTGCACGATTCTGTGGCGGAAGTCCTCAAGCAATCCACGCTCTCCATCGGATACATCGGTATCGCCGAAGTTGTCACCCTCATCACGGGAAAGACGTTCGGCATTGACCATGATGTGGACGATTTTGCACTGAGCGTCGTGAAGCGCATTCGCGATTTCTGTGACAAGACCCAGAAGGAAACGCATCTCAACTGGAGCTGCTTCGCCACTCCGGCCGAAGCTGTCGCCGGTAGGTTCGCCAATATCGACAAGAACAAGTTCACAATCACTACCGTTGAAAATGCTGCAGGCCGCATCATCAAGCCCGTCAAGGGTCTCGAGGACGTGGACATCATGCGTATCTTCGGCAAGGGCTACTACACGAACAGCCACATGATGGACTTCTCTCTCGATACTACGCTCGAGAACAAGATTGCTACCGAGGCACCGTTCCATAAGATTACCAACGCGGGGCATATCTTCTATTACAAGGTAGAAGGCGACCCGTCCAAGAATCCGGCCGCAGTGAAGGCCTGTATCGATGCCATGTATGATGGCGACCTCGGGTATTTCACCATAACATTCCAGCAGAACACGTGTATGGTCTGCAAATATCACGGTGATATTGACAAGGTTTGCCCGAAGTGCGGTAACTCGGTAGAGGAACGTATCGTACGCCTGCTTCGCGTTACGGGTTACCTTAGCGGCTCGCCTAAGCGCTCTTATACCACCACTATGTGCGACGGCAAGCTTGCTGAAGTCGAAGATAGGCATAATATCTGATGAACTACGCAAAGATTGACCCTATGTCCATCGTGGATGGCGAGGGCTGCCGGGTGACCCTGTTCGTCTCCGGCTGCCGCAACCACTGCAAGGGATGCTTCAACGAGGCCACCTGGGATTTCTCCTACGGGCAGCCATTCACCGAGATTGAGGAGAACGAAGTAATCGAGGCGTGCAGGCCTCCGTACATCGCGGGTTGCACCCTTCTCGGGGGCGAACCGTTCGAGCAAGAGAACCAGCTGGTTCTGCTCAGGCTTATCGACCGGTTCCGCCGGGAGCTGCCGGGGAAGACCATATGGATGTTCACCGGGTATGTCCTGGAGCGCGACCTGCTCCCGGGTCAGCGGAAGCACGTCCCGGTGGTCACCGACCGTATCCTGGATTCAGTCGATGTCCTGGTGGACGGGCCGTTCATACTCGAACAGCGCGACTTAACCCTTAAGTTCCGTGGTTCCAGGAACCAGCGGATCCTTGGTCGGGATGATATACGGAAATTGCGTTCTAGCGTAATTTCTGGATAATTTCCATGATCCGCGTATGTACTTCCGGCGAACATGGAAGTTCTTCGAGCTCATGCAGTGCGTCATTTAACGTGAAGGCGCTGCTTTTGTTGTATGAACGTTCGACAAACAGCCTGTGCTTGTTCTTGATTGACTCAAAAAGGTCATTCGGACTGGATACCGACACCGGGGTCGGTGCCTCGTTGCCAAATGACATCTTCATGTTCACTGGACGCGCTCCATGTGGCGAGACGGATATGGTAAGTTCAATCTTGCCGAACACTTCGCCGACAGCATATTCTCCCGATACCTTGAAATATTCCGTGTCGGCGGACTTGCATCCGGGAACCGGTTCGCTGAACTTGATATTTGGGGTAGATTCGACTACGAACGACAATGCTTCGGTGAGTTTTCCCTGGATTCCGGAGATAAGTTCTTCTTTCGTCATATTTTTATCCGTTTTTTCTTTAAAATTATTATTTTTTAATCGAAAAAGAATAGTTTTTCGATAGTAAAATATGATGCCACATCCAGTAATTTAAACCGGAGATGAATGCCAATGCGATCTCGTGACGAAATCAAGGAATTTTTACGAGGAATGCCCCAAAAAGTGGAAATGGTGGAAAGGGCAAGGATTTTTGCGTTCTTTGCACATGATGGGCAGAAGGACAAGGGCGGGAAACCATATTTCGAGCACCCGGAAAGGGTAGCTGCCAGGGTGGCGGATGCTTATGATGACGACCATCTCACCGCTATCGCATACCTTCATGATACCATCGAGGACGGAGGCTTCACTACGTCTGACTTGAAGATGTTTTTCCCGGATGTTGTGTGGAAGGTTGTCAATGTTCTGACCAGGGGCAAGACTACCCCGAGAGAAGAATACATCGAGGCGGTCGCCAAGAACTACCTTGCCGCCAGGGTTAAGGTCTGTGACCTGGAAGACAATATTGACCTTGGCCGTATTCCGAACCCGACACCGAAGGATTATGACCGCAGGGACCGCTACCTGTCGGAATACCGGAAGCTGAAAGATGCAATCGTGGACTGGGAAAAGCGGTTGCCCCCGAAGGAACTCGAAACAGAATTCTATGCAGAATACTACTGTTAAAAAAAATGCTGCCTAATCGGCAGCATTTTCAGTTTCGACCGTCGGCTTTTTAATGTCGGTTGCCGCCATGATGACGGTCTTGACAACCCGGATGGCCTCATCCTTCTGCATCGCGGCATATCCCTTCTTCGCCATGTACTTGGCAATCGCCTGGGCGACCGGCTTGATCATGTCGTTTGCCGTAGGTGCTTTCCCCTTGGCACTCTGCTTCATCTGCTGGGCAACGACACGGATCTTTTCCGGGTATTTGAGGTCAGTAAGTTCTTTGATCAGCGCGTCTGCGCTGACAGATGCCGGTTGCGACTGGGCATTGATATCTTCCGGCTGCTGTTCGGGTGCCGGTTCTTCGGTCGCAGGTGCCGAATTTTCCTCTGCAGGGGCCTCTTCACCGCCTTCGACGGGGGCAGTTTCATCGCCTTCACCACTTTTGACGGGGATAGTTTCGCCGCCTTCATCACCGGCGGGGGCGTCTTCACCATTGCCTTTACCTTCCCCGGCATCGAGACTGTCGCCGATTTCATTTCCGAGATCGGAAAGTTCGGCAAGTTCTTCCTCTTCACCTTCGAAAATTGCGTGATAGGCGGCTGTTGCCGATTCGAACATGACGCGTGAAGCCCCGGTGGCTACGCTGGCAAGGGAATTTAGGCGTTCTGGCAAATTCATGATTGTACCTCACCGATAGTTTATCATTTTTTGTTGCAAAAATGGTATTTTTTGCTATATTTCTGGCATGGATCTTAGCAAACTTTTGAATGAATTGAACGCTAACCTGGAAAATCGAGAGAAAAAGGACGTTTCCGACAAGGAGATGCCCAAGAAAGATATTTTTGCGGAGGAAGAAGCTCCGGCGGAGAGCCAGACAGAGTATGCCGCACCCGATGATGGCGAAAATACACCCGAGAATGTGGAAGAAAAGCCGAAGAAGACTGACGACAAGAAAAAGCTGCTTACCAAGGACGACCTGACCGAAGACCAGTCCGCTGCACTGGAGTACATCGAGTCCTTCCTCAACAGTGAATGCCGCCAGATGGTGCTATGTGGCCCCGCCGGTACCGGTAAGACCTCACTGGTCAACGTGCTGCTGGACGAGCTCGACAAGAAAACCGTGTCCTATGTGTGTACTGCACCGACCAACAAGGCCGTGGAAGTAATCGCGAAGCGCACCAACCGTCAGTTCGACCGCACGATTTTCTCCCTTTGTGGCCTGAAACTCGTGGATCTGGATGATAGGGAGCCATACCTGGAACGGGATGGGGAGTCCCATCTGGGTGATTATGACGTGATTATCATTGACGAAGCCTCCATGACCGGTACCGAGCTATTGCGCTGCATCGAGGGCGACTGTGTCGAATTCAGCTATATCAAGATTATCTATGTGGGTGACCCGTGCCAGATTCCCGCTGTCGAGGACAGCAACCGTGGCTTACTGCAGTCCCCCGTTTTCAACCTGAAATACGGGTTCATGTTGAACAAGGTGATGCGTACCGCGCTGGACAACCCCATAATGCGTACTGTCACCGCAATGCGACAGCATATTACCGAGCCGGGTGACCACTTCGACCATGTGACAGAGGTCGGTGAATCCGGCGGTATCTACTTTTACGACGAGCGCAATGCGTTCATGTCCAAGGTGTATGAGTATTTTACGTCCGACGAGTACAAGGAGGACAGTGACTACGCCCTGGCAATCGCCTACCGTAACATATCCGTCGATGCACTCAACAAGGTCATCCGTAGGCAGGTATATCCTGGTGTCGAGGCGGATTACGTTGAAGGCGAGGAATTGCGCGTAGCCAGAGGATACCGTCGAATGGAGAAGACCAAGCGTGGCTCACGCACCTATTATAACGAGGAATCCGTGTATAGCATGGAAGAGCGTATCAAGGTGCTAAACGTGATCGATATGCCGGATGGGGACCCGGAATACCATATCGGGTGCTACAAGCTGACAGTAGTGAACTTCAGGGCACTCAAGGGACACCGGAAGCAGTGTACCGCATATGTCGTCAAGCCATCCGAGAAGGAGAAGCTGGACAAGCTGAAATCCGACATTGCCGCCGAATGCCGTGCTCGGGCAAATGAAATAGGGCAGATGGGGCGCCACAAGTACACCAAGAAGGAAGCCTGGGAACCATACAACAAGTTGAAGAACCACTTCCTCTATGTCGGGTACATCTATGCCATGACGGTATACAAGGCACAGGGTACCACGGTGCAGAATGCATTCGTGGTCGAGCGCGACATGAACGTCTGCCAGGACATCATCCTGCGCAACAAGTTGAAATATACCGCGTTTACCCGTGCAGCGAAGGAACTGCACGTTCTGGATTGAGGGGAGCGAGATGCAAGAAAATCTTGATATCCATAAGGTTGCGCTCGATTTCTTCATCGAGCACCAGGAAGAACTTGTCGCGAAATATAACGGCAAGCAACTTCTGATGCATGGTGCTGAAGTTGTCGAGGCATTCGACGACCTGGGAACCGCATATGATGCCGGGTTGAAACGGTTCGGTGCGGGAAACTTTTCCTTACAGAAATGCATTCCCGGAGAAGAGGCATATACGGCATATATCTACTAAGCGAGGTTTAAAATGGTAAAGCATGTACAGTGCAAGGGTGTCGCTGATGTCGACAAGTTCCTCAACAAGGCGGGATTGAAGCCAGCCGAAGTCAATATTGTCCATGTAGTAGGACGCTACAATTCCAATTACATGGTGTTCTATAATGACCCGGAAGATAATCCGGAATCCAAGGGAAATGTATAATTTTCGGAACAGGTTGGCAATATGTTGAAAACTTGCTACATTTATCGTACACAAACCTAAAAGGACTAAACCATGACACTTAAATCCAAAGTCAAAATCATTACGCCCGGCTACGCCAAGGAACTTCTCGAAAAGACTCGTGCTGCCGGAATACTTAACCGCAAGGCCAGTTCCCGCACAATCGACATCTATGCCAATGAAATGAAGCGCGGAAACTGGAAGCTCAATAGCGAATCCATCAAGCTCGACGAGAACGGCTTCATCCTCGACGGGCAACACCGCCTCATGGCATGCGTCCAGTCCGGTTGCACGTTCCAGACCGTTGTGAACTTCGGTGTCGCCCGTGATACGTTCGATACGATCGACTGTGGCCGCATCCGCACCGGCACCCAGGTTCTGCAGATGTCGGGTGTGCAATATCATACGGTAATTACGGGAATCATCAACGGTCTCAGTGAATTCCGG
>Ga0310786_10001557_pt1 | contig 36874 bp, 27 predicted proteins | sample AusTroGonzalo_MG_FD_203881 | JGI IMG/M metagenome (GOLD analysis project Ga0310786, IMG submission 203881) | Bovine rumen microbial communities from tropical cattle in Woodstock, Queensland, Australia - Gonzalo_03 (v2) (version 2) | ecosystem: Host-associated > Mammals > Digestive system >... | reverse complement strand
TCCATACAGATAAGCTTTATTTCAATCAACGCATCAATCCCGACGCTCAGATTCTGGTGGGAAATGTACGTTTCCGCCACGACGGTGTCATCCTCACCTGCGACAGCGCCCTCTACTACGAGGGCAGCAACTCCTTCGACGCTTTCGGTCATGTGAAAATGAACCAGGGCGACACGCTCACCCTCACCTCCGATGTCCTCTTCTACGACGGCTTCGACCAGATGGCGATGGCGCGCTATAACGTGATTCTCACTCACCACGCCAGCCGCCTTTACTGCGACTCGCTCGACTACGACCGCCTCTACGACCTCGGCTATTTCTTCCAAGGGGGAAAGCTCGTGGATAAGGAGAACACGCTCACCAGCGAGTGGGGTCAGTACAGCCCTGGCACGCGCGAGGCCGTCTTCAACTACAACGTGGATCTGCGCAACCCCAAGTTCACCCTCCTCAGCGACACGCTCCACTACAATACCGGCACCGAGATTGCCCGCATTGTCGGTCCCTCCAACATCGACAACGGCGACAACCATATTTACAGTGAGCGTGGCACTTACGACACCCGCAACGACCGTGCTCACCTGCTCGACCGTTCCATCGTGAGCAACAAGGGGCGCACGATAACGGGCGACAGCCTCGACTATATCGGCGAAGGCGACATCTCCAAGGCTTTCCGCAATGTAGTCTATACTGACAACGTCAACAAGAACATGTTCACGGGTCACTACGGCCTCTACTGCGACTCGCTCGGCTACGCTGAGGCGGCGGACAGCGCTGTGCTCATCGACTATTCGCAGCGCGACAGCTTCTACTGCCACGCCGACACCTTCAAGCTCTTCACCTATAACATCAATACCGATTCCGTGTGGCGCGAGACGCGAGGCTATCACCATGTGCGAGCTTTCCGCGTCGATGTGCAGGCTGTTTGCGATTCCATGGTCTTCATCTCCAAGGACTCCTGTCTGACGATGTATCACGACCCGATTCTGTGGCAGCAGGGTCAGCAGCTCTTGGGCGAAGAGATCATGGCCTGGACCAACGACTCTACCATCGACTCCACCTATGTTATCCGTCAGGCGCTGTCGGTAGAATACGTGGATACTCTTTGCTATAATCAGGTCACAGGCGATGTGATGCGGAGCTATTTCCGCGATGGCAAGATGAAGCTCACCTGGGTGGAAGGCAATGTCCTCGTCAAGTATTTCCCGTTGGATTCCGACAGCCTGATGATAGGTCTCTTACATTCTGAGTCTTCTGAACTCAAGCTCTTCATGGGGCCCGAGAAGGTCGATAAGATTTGGATGCCGGCCTCCGAGGGCCGGTTGCATCCATTGGCACTGATCCCCCCCGAGCAGCGCTATCTGGAGAACTTCCACTGGTTCGACTATGTGCGGCCGGTCAACAAAGACGATATCTTTATCTGGCGTCCCAAGAAGCCCGGCACAGAGCTGAAGCCCACTGTCCAGCACGAGAATCCTAAGGCGAAGAAGAAAAACAGGCAGGCTCCAGCTTCCAAAAAAGCCCCTGCGCCTACCAAATAAATCTCCATTGTCCATTTTCCATTGTCCATTCTCCACTATCCATTCTCCACTATCCATTCTCCACTATCCATTTTCCATTATTCATTTTTCATTATTCATTGTTCATTCTTCATTAACAATATATGGCCCTCTTTAAGACACGTGAACCGCGGCGCTTCCATGGCGTCCATATCTATACTTCCGAGCGACAGGACAAGCTTGACCGTCTTGTGGCTGAAGCCAAGCGCGAGGAACAAATCCAGCGCGGTGAGACACCTGAATACAAGCCGGACATAGAGTCCTATCGCGGCAAGTTTGCCCAGAACCTCAAGAAGGCCGACCCGAACCGTCGCCGCCTTCATCCTGGCATAGCGATAGCTCTGATTGTTATCCTGCTCATTATTTGGCATTACCTCCTCACGGGCTCCTTCCGCTTCTGAAAAAATGGATCTCATCCATCTCCTTCCCGATTCCGTGGCTAACCAAATCGCTGCCGGCGAGGTTATTCAGCGTCCAGCTTCTGTTGTCAAGGAGCTGGTAGAGAATGCTGTCGATGCGGGCGCTTCGCACATCGACATCATCTCTGTGGAAGCCGGTCGCACCAGCCTGCAGGTGATTGACGACGGCAAGGGAATGAGCGAGACCGACGCACGTATGGCCTTTGAGCGCCACGCCACCAGCAAGATTCAGCAAGCTGCCGACCTCTTCACCCTCACGACCATGGGCTTCCGCGGCGAGGCATTGCCGTCCATCGCTTCCGTGGCGCAGGTGGAGCTCACGACGCGCACGGCCGATGCCGACCTCGGCACACGCCTTGTCCTTGAAGGCTCCCGTGTGGTTTCGCAGGAGCCCACGGCCTGCCCTGTCGGTGCTAACTTCTTGGTCAAGAATCTTTTCTTCAACGTCCCTGCACGACGCAAGTTCCTCAAGAGCAACCAGACCGAGCTCTCAAATATTTCCACGGAACTGGAACGTATCGTGCTCGTACACCCCGACATCGCGTTCACCTTCTCCAACAACGGAACATCCCTCTTTACGCTCACTCCGTCAGGACTGAAACAACGCATTGCTGCCGTCTTCGGCAGCCGTTTGGCCGACAACCTCCTCAGCGTAGAGGTGGAGACTCCCATGGTCAGCATCTGCGGCTTCGTAGGCAAGCCCGAGGCTTCGCGCAAGCGCGGGGCACAGCAGTTTTTCTTCGTCAACAACCGCTTCATGCGGCATCCCTATTTCCACCGCGCCGTGCAGGAGGCGTTCAGCCGCCTCATCCCTGCCGACGAACAGGTGCCGTATTTCATCTATTTCGACGTCCCTCCCGCTGAAATAGACGTGAACATTCATCCCACTAAGACCGAGATCAAGTTCGAGAACGAACAGGCTATCTGGCAGATTCTGCTCGCTGCTGTTCGCGAGTCGCTCGGTCGTTTTAACGCGATTCCAACGATAGATTTCGACACCGAAGGGCGTCCCGCTGATATCCCTGTCTTCAATCCGAATGTCCAGCAGACGACAGCGCCCAAGGCCCCCGCGGTGAAGATTGATACTACGTTCAATCCCTTTGAGTCGTCAGGCTACCAGGAGCAGCGCAAGGCGGTGCCCCGTGACTGGCAGGAACTCTACAAAGGCCTTGAGGACGAAGCCCCCGCTCCACAGCTCGGTGCGTCCAGCCTTTCCTCCGACCATTTCCAGTACCGCGCCCAGTATATTCTCACGACAGTGCAGTCAGGGCTCATGGTCATCGACCAGCACCGCGCCCATATCCGTATTCTCCACGACCGCTACCTGAGCCAGCTGGAGCAGGCTCCGCTGTCCTCGCAGCGCGACCTCTTTCCCGAAGTGCTTCATCTCACGTCGGAGGAGACGCAGGTCTTTGCCGACCTCCACGAGGACCTCCATCGCTTCGGCTTTGATATCAGCGACCTCGGCGGCGGTTCGGTTTCCATCGTAGGCTATCCCTCGGGCTTCGAGGGCATAGAACCCAAAAGCCTGTTGCAGGAACTGCTGGCCGTGGGCGCCGACCATGGCAGTCTCTCTGCCGCCGACCTCTACAGCCGTCTGGCGCTTACGATGGCACGCGCGGCTGCCATTCCTGTGGGGCAGGTGCTCTCGCCGCTGGAGATGCAGGACCTCGTGGCCCAGCTCTTCGCCACCACCACCCCCAACTACACCCCCGATGGTCGCCCTGTGCTGGCTATCATCCCCCAAGAAAATATCGATAAACTCTTCAAATAATGGAAGCTAAACAGAAAATCATCCTCACGGGCGACCGCCCCACAGGCCCTTTGCACATCGGCCACTACGTAGGTTCTTTGCGTCGTCGCGTGGAACTCCAGAACTCGGGTCTCTACGATAAGATCTTCATCTTCGAGGCCGACGCGCAAGCACTCACTGACAATATTGACAATCCCGATAAGGTGCGGCAAAACGTCATCGAGGTGGCTCTCGACTATCTTTCGGCCGGTCTCGATCCTGCCAAGAGCACGCTTTTCATCCAAAGTCAGATTCCGGAGCTTTGCGAACTGACCTTCTATTTCATGGACCTTGTCAGCGTCAGCCGTCTGCAGCGTAATCCCACTGTCAAGACCGAGATTCAAATGCGAGGTTTCTCCGGCGAGAGCATCCCCGTAGGCTTCTTCACCTATCCGATTTCACAGGCTGCCGACATCACTCTCTTCAAGGCTACCACCGTCCCCGTCGGCGAGGATCAGGAACCGATGCTGGAACAATGCCGCGAGATTGTGCGCCGCTTCAATAATATCTATGGTGAGACGCTCGTGGAGCCTAACATCCTCCTGCCCGAGAACGCTGCCTGTCTGCGTCTCCCCGGCACCGACGGCAAGGCCAAGATGAGCAAGTCGCTCGGCAACTGCATCTACCTCAAGGACAGCGCCGACGAGGTGGAGAAGAAGGTGAAGTCGATGTTCACCGACCCCGACCACCTGCGTGTTAGCGACCCGGGTAAGATCGAGGGTAATACCGTCTTCACTTACCTCGATGCCTTCTGCCGTCCCGAGCATTTCGGCCTCTACTTGCCCGAATACCCGAACCTCGAAGAGCTCAAAGCCCATTACCGCCGTGGCGGTCTGGGTGACATGAAGGTGAAGAAATTCCTGGCAGCCATCCTGCAGGAGACACTGGAGCCCATTCGCCAGCGCCGTGCAGAACTGGAAAAAGATATTCCTGCTGTCATCGAGATTCTGCGCAAGGGAACAGAGGTGGCCCGCGAGGCCGGTGCTCAGACGATGTCCGAGGTGCGCCGTGCCATGCGCCTCGACTATTTCGATGATGCCGCTTTCACCGCAGAGCAGACTGCACGTTTTGCCTGAGATACTGCACTAAGGAGACCAAAATGCAGGCGAAAACGAAAAAAATGTGTGAAAAAGTTGGTAGTTTCCGAGAAAGTCTGTTACTTTGTCGCCGAAAATAAACAACGTCATGAGACTCTTCAATGCGTACTCCTATTCCTATTATTACTTTACCCTGACAAGGTGAAGCGGGAGAGCGTGTATCAATTTCATTGAAAATTGGAAATTTGAAAATATTAAGGTCCCGCTTCCCACAAGGAGCGGGAACTTTTTTTAATGAAGAATGAAGAATGCAGAGTGACAAAAGAACAAGGAACAATTAAAAGATAAGATATAATGGATAAACAGCCAATGAATCAAGCACAAACAGCTTCTTCCCTGACGGCAGGGGTAGGGGGCGGTTCCTTCAAGCCGGCCGACCGTCTTTCCAGCGTTCAGGAGTACTACTTCTCGCGGAAACTGAAAGAGGTGGCCCAGCTGAACGCAGAAGGCAAGGACATCATCAGCCTTGCCATCGGTAGTCCTGATATGCCTCCCTCGGAGCGAACCATTAACGTGCTTTGCGAGGAGGCCCGCAAGGCCAACGGCCACGGCTACCAGCTCACGATCGGTACGCCCGAACTGCGCACGGCGATGGCCCGTTTCTACCAGCGCTGGTACGGCGTCACCCTTGACCCGAAGACGGAGATTCAGCCGCTCATCGGTTCCAAGGAAGGAATCCTCCACGTGACGCTGGCTTTTGTCAACCCCGGCGACCAAGTGTTGGTTCCTAATCCCGGTTACCCCACCTACACGGCCCTTTCCCGCCTGCTGGGCGCAGAGGTCGTGAACTACGACCTCACGGAGTCCAACGACTGGCAGCCTGATTTCGAGCAGCTGGAGCAGCTGGACCTCAGCCGCGTGAAGTTGATGTGGACCAACTATCCTCATATGCCGACGGGCGCTCCTGCCCGCCGCGAGACCTATGAACGTCTCGTAGCCTTCGCGCAGCGCCACAGCATCATCATCGTGAACGATAATCCGTATAGCTTTATCAGGCCGGCGGGCAACTCTCCTCTTCTCTCCATTCTCCAAATCCCGGGCGCCAAAGACTGCTGTATTGAGTTCAATTCCATGTCCAAGAGCCATAATATGCCAGGCTGGCGCGTGGGGATGCTCTCCACGAACGCCCAGTTCGTTCAATGGATTCTGAAGGTGAAGACCAATATCGACAGCGGCACCTTCCGTGCGCTGCAGCTGGCCGCTGCTGACGCGCTGGCCAACAGCACCGAGGAGTGGCATCGGGAGATGAACACCCAGACCTATGCCCGCCGTCGTGTCATCGCTGAAGAGATCATGCAGACTCTCGGCTGCACCTTCGACCCGGCACAGACGGGGATGTTCCTGTGGGGACGCATCCCCGACAGCTATGCCGATGTCGAGGACCTCACGGAGCGCGTGCTCCACGAAGCCCGCGTCTTCATCACCCCTGGCTTCATCTTCGGCTCCAACGGCAACCGCTACATCCGAATCTCCCTCTGTGCCAAGGAGGAACAGATTCGGGAGGCATTAAGAAGAATTCAGACCCTCCCCCCTGCCCCTCCCTTATAGGGCGGGGAGTAAATACCTTTCAAAAATAACTATTATTACACATAATCTAAAGAATGACCCTATTACGCCTCCCTCTCAAAAACATTCTACTCCCCTCCCTAAGGGGAGGGGCAGGGGGGTGGGTCCGCCCATTATGGATTTAAATATTTCTCCCCTTGCCCTTCCGGGCATTGAACAGAAACGGCCGCTGGTGATTGCCGGTCCGTGCTCTGCAGAGACAGAAGAACAAGTGATGGAAACAGCTCGTCAGCTGTCCCACAATGGTGTTAAGATTTTCCGTGCCGGAGTCTGGAAGCCTCGCACAAAACCCGGCGGCTTCGAAGGAAAAGGCGCTGAGGCCCTGCCCTGGCTGCAGCGCGTGAAGGCCGAGACGGGGATGCTCTTGGCCACGGAGGTCGCCACGCCCGAACACGTGGAAGCCGCCCTCAAGGCAGGCATCGATATCCTGTGGATAGGGGCCCGCACAACAGCCAATCCCTTCTCTGTGCAGGCTATCGCCGACGCGCTGAAGGGCACAGACGTGCCCGTGCTTGTCAAGAATCCCGTGAATCCCGACATCGAGTTGTGGACGGGGGCTCTCCTTCGCATTAACAATGCCGGCATTCAGCGCCTTGGTGCTATTCATCGTGGCTTTTCCAGTGTGGACAGCAAGCTCTACCGCAATCCTCCGATGTGGCATATACCCATTGAGCTCAAGCGTCGCTTCCCCGCCCTGACGATTATCACTGACCCCAGTCATATGGGCGGCCGTCGCGATCTGGTGGCTCCCCTTTCCCAGCAGGCGATGGACCTGGGGATGGACGGCTTGATGATTGAAGCTCATTGCAACCCCGACTGCGCGTGGAGCGATGCCAACCAGCAGGTGCTGCCCGAGGTGCTCGACTTCATCCTCGACCGCCTCGTTGTGCGCGAGAGCGTGGAGGTCACCGAGAGCATCAGCCAGCTGCGCAAGCAGATCGACGAGCTCGACAACCAGCTCATGGATCTCCTCACGAAGAGAATGCGTATAAGTCGCGATATTGCCGAGTACAAGAAGCAGCATAACATGACCGTGGTGCAGACGACCCGCTACAGCGAGATTCTTGACAAGCGTGCTGCCCAGGGTGTTCTCTGTGGAATGAATCCCGATTTCGTCAAGAAGGTCTACGAGGCTATTCACAGCGAGAGTGTCAGACAACAGATTGAGTATATGAATAAATAAGCCCCCCTCCTCACTCCCAAATTATTTAACCCATTAACTCATTTCCCCCGAACTCCCTGCTACCTCTCACAACATTCTACTCTTCCCCTTGAGGGGGAGCGGGGAAGGGGGCTTTCTTTACTATGCGAATATTAATCTTAGGTGCCGGAAAGATGGGGTCGTTCTTTACGGACTTGCTCAGCTTCGAACACGAAGTGGCGGTGTACGACAACGACCCACAGCGCCTGCGCTTCCTCTACAACACACAGCGCTTCACCTCCTTGGACGAGGTCGATGACTTTCACCCTGAGTTTGTCATCAATGCCGTGTCGCTGAAGTACACGCTCACGGTGTTCAACGAGCTCCTGCCCCACATCGGCAAGGATTGTGTGCTCTCCGACATCAGCAGTGTCAAGACCGGCTTCAAGGAGTATTACGAGAACACCGGCCACCGCTACGTCTCGTCTCACCCCATGTTCGGTCCCACCTTTGCCAACCTCGGCCAGCTCAGCACCGAGAACGCCATCCTCATCAACGAGGGCGACTATATGGGTCGCATCTTCTTCCGCGACCTCTACACGCGTCTCGGCCTCAACCTCAAGGAGATCTCCTTCGCCGAGCACGACGAGACGATGGCCTACTCGCTCAGCATCCCCTTCGTCTCCACCTTCGTCTTCTCCGCCGTGATGAAGCATCAGGACACTCCGGGAACAACCTTCAAGCGTCACATGACCATCGCCCGCGGCGTGCTCTCGGAGGACGACACGCTGCTGCGCGAAATCCTCTTCAACCCCCATACCAAGCCGAAGGTGGAGAGTATTCGCACCGAGCTGAAGCAGCTCATACAGATTATCGACGACCGCGACGAGGAAGCCATGACGGCCTACCTCACCCGTATTCGCCAGAACATCAACGAATAACCTATGAGACGATTCCTCTTCCTCCTTTGGTGCTTTTGCAGCCTCGGTGCTGCAGCGCAGGAGCTCACCGTGGGCAGCTACAATATCCGCTACGAGAACCGCAACGACAGCCTCAAAGGCAACGGATGGCAGAGCCGCTGTCCGAGTATCTGCAACCAGCTCCTCTGGGAACGCCCCGACATCTTCGGGGCACAGGAGGTGTTGCACGCCCAGCTCCTGGACATGGAAAAAGGCCTGAAGACCTATCGTTGGATTGGCGTGGGGCGCGACGACGGGCAGCAGGCCGGCGAATATGCGGCCATCTTCTACAACCCTCAGCGCGTGGAACTGCTGGAGGAGGGTCATTTCTGGCTCAATGAGACGCCGGACCGTCCCGCCCTCGGATGGGATGCCGCCTGTATTCGAATCTGCACCTGGGGCCATTTCCGCGACCGTCTCACGCAGCGCGATTTCTATTTCCTGAACCTGCACATGGACCATGTAGGCGTGAAAGCCCGCCGCGAGTCCGCCAAGCTGGTGATGCAGCGTATCACGGCGATGACCGATGGCGGTCGGAAGCTGGCCGTGCTCACGGGCGACTTCAATGTGCCGCAGACCGACGAGCTCTACCGTCTCTTCACGCAGTCCGGCGTCCTCAAGGACTGCTACACCGAGGCCCGGGAACGCTTCGCCGAGAACGGGACCTACAACAGCTTCAAGTCCCAGACCTTCACCACCGAACGCATCGACCACATCTTCGTAACACCTGAAACGGCCGTCGATGCTTTTGCAATTCGCACCGACGGCCGTTGGCAGGAGGAGCAGGACGGGAAACCGTTGCGCCGCGTCCTTTCAGATCATTATCCTATCTTCGCACGTATTCGTTTCTGACGTCTTCAGAGCGGGTAGTTTTCCGTGTCGAAGAGCTGGGTCGAGAGATAGCGCTCGCCCGTGTCGGGCAGGAGCACGACCACGCGTTTGCCGGCGTTCTCCGGGCGGCGTGCAATCTCGGCGGCGGCAAAGGCTGCTGCCCCCGAGGAGATTCCCACGAGCAGTCCTTCTGTGCGGGCCAGTTCGCGGCCTGTGCGCAGGGCGTCGTCGTTGTCCACGTCGAACACCTCGTCGATGACGCTGCTGTTATAGGTCTTGGGGATAAAGCCGGCGCCGATGCCCTGAATCTTATGCGGTCCGCTGGGCTGGCCGTTGAGGACAGCCGATGACTTGGGCTCCACGGCGATGATCTTCACCTTCGGGTTCAGTTCCTTCAGGCGCTTGCCGACACCTGAGACCGTGCCGCCTGTGCCTACGCCGGCCACGAAGATGTCAATCTGTCCCTCTGTCTGTTCCCAGAGCTCCACGCCCGTGGTGGCATAGTGACGGGCGGGATTAGCGGCGTTCTCGAACTGTTGCAGGATGATGCTGCCCGGGATGCTGTCGCGCAGGGCCTCGGCAGCGGCAATAGCACCTTTCATGCCCTCCGTGCCCGGGGTGAGGCGGACCTCAGCGCCATAGGCTTTCACCAGGTTACGGCGCTCGACGCTCATCGTCTCGGGCATGGTCAGAATCAGATGATAGCCCTTCACGGCGCTCACCAGTGCCAGGCCTACGCCTGTGTTGCCGCTGGTGGGCTCGATGATGGTGGCGCCGGGCTTCAGGAGTCCGCGCATCTCAGCATCCTCGATCATGGCCAGCGCGATGCGGTCCTTGACGCTGCCGCCGGGGTTGAAGAACTCCACCTTTGCTACGACGGGGGTGGCGAGGCCACGGGTCGCGGAGAATTTGTTAAGCTCTACGAGCGGTGTCCGACCAATCAGGTCGGTCAGTTGTTTAGCAATCTGTTTCATTGTGTGTGTTTTTTTAAAATGTGTTGGTGATTAGAATATGTGTTGAACGATTTGGCATACATTGTCCGTCTTGGCCATCGTGTAGAAGTGGATGGCAGGTACGCCGTGGGCCAGCAGGTCGCGGCCTTGTGCGATGGCCCACTCGACGCCCACCTGATAGGCCGCTTCGGCCGTCTTGGCAGCGCTCAGCTCCTTCACCAGCGGCTGCGGGATGTCGATGTGGAAGGCTCGCGGCAGCAGGTCGATTTGCCGTTGGCTCGACACTGGCTTGAGGCCCGGAATCACCGGCACCGTGATGCCGGCCTTGCGCAGACGGTCCACGAAGCGGTAGTAACAGTCGTTGTCAAAGAACATCTGCGTGATGATGTAATCGGCTCCGGCTTCTACCTTCTGCTTCAGGTAGTGGATGTCCGTGTCCAGGTTGGCGGCCTCGAAATGCTTCTCGGGGTAGGCCGCCACGCCCACGCAGAAGTCCGTCGGCAGGCCGCTGCCCACGGTGGGGTCGAGGTATTGCCCTTGGTTCAGCCGGTGGATCATCGCCACGAGTTCCGAGCTGTGGCTGAAGCCGTCGGGCTCAGGGATGAAGTAGCGCTGTCCGGGCAGGGCGTCGCCGCGCAGGGCCACGACATTTTGAATCCCCAGGAATGACAGGTCGAGCAGTTCGCTTTCCACCCGCGAGCGGGAGGCTCCGCCGCAAATCACGTGAGGGACGATGTCGAGCTGCGGGTAGCGTCTCATGATTGCCGCCACGATGGCCACTGTGCTCGGCCGCTTGGCCAGCGTCATTTTGGTGAAGGAGCCGTCGCCGTTGGGCACATATTCTACCTCGTCGCGGTGGCAGGTGATGTTGATGAACGGCGGCGCAAATTCCATCAGAGGGTCCAGGCTGTCGTAGAGGCGGCTGGCATCGCTGCCCTTCAGGGGCGGCACCAGCTCGAAGCTGGCAAAGGGTTTTTCCGAACGCCGGAGAATATCGATGACTTTACTCATGTGAGCTTGGGTGTAAGTTTGGGTTTTATGATAGTTTATGTTTTGACAGGAGTTGTTCGCCCTCGGCGGCGGTGATGCCTCGGCGCTGACAGTAGTCTGTGAACTGTGCCTCGTCGATGTGTCCCACGGGGAAGTAACGCGCCTCGGGGTGGCAGATGAACAGCCCGCAGAGGGCGGTCGAGGGTTGGATGGAATAGCGGTCGGTGAGGGTGACGCTCAGCTTCCTTTCTGCTTCCAGGCGGTCGAAGACGATGCGTTTGAGCGAGTGGTCGGGACAGGTGGCATAGCCGAAGGCCACGCGCAGGGATTTCTGTTCCCCGAAGAGGCGGCGCTGGAGTCTCTCGGCGGCCGCTTCGGCCAGTCGGGCGCAGAGGGCGTGGCTCATGAGCTGTTCCGCTTCGTCGGCAGGCTCGGCGGTGGGGCGTGCCACCACGGTGAAGAGTCCCAGCGGGCTGCTGTGCTGCTCATCGAAATAGTCGGCCAGGCACAGGAAATGCCCTGTTGCGCTCTGGCTGCGGAGCATCGGGAGCGTCGTCCCGTCGGCCAGCACGAAGTCGTTGCCCTGGCGGGTGGCAGCCTCGAAAAGCGTCACGGCCTCCACCTGAATCAGCCCCTGTTCCGTGGCGCGTTGCAGCGCCTGACGGCCCTCGTTGAGCGTGCGCTCCGCCTCGGGATTCACCAGCTGTTGTTGCAGGCTCTCGCCCTTGAAGCCCCAGAAGAGCAGGAACATTCGCCAGTCGATGAGCGCCGCCAGCTCCTGCAGGGGGAGGCTCTGCGCCTGCCCTGTCGCGATGTCTGTCTCGGGCAGCGGTGCCGTCGCTTCTTGCGTTTCGATATGGGGGGCGCGGCGGTTGGCTTCGTCGTAGGGGACGATGGCGGGCCGGTGCTCGCTGTAGGCGTCGCGGATCTGTTGCTGTTCCGTTTCCACCTGGGCGAGGGTCGCGGCAGAATTCATTTGCAGTCGCTTGGCCAGCAGCGAGGTCTGCGAGGCATCGCCGCCATAGATGACGCCGCCCTTGTAGAGCGGAGCCAGGCGCACGGCAGTGTGCACGGCCGAGGTGGTGGCGCCGCCGACAATCAGTGGTGTCGTCAGGCCCTCGCGCTCGAAGAGCCGGCAGAGCTGTTCCATCTCCTTCAGCGAAGGTGTGATGAGGCCGCTGATGCCGACCAGGCTGGGGCGGTGCTCCCGTGTGGCAGCCAGGATGACCTCGTTCGCCACCATCACGCCGAGGTCTATGACCTCGAAGCCGTTGCAGCTGAGCACGATGCTGACGATATTCTTGCCGATGTCGTGGACGTCGCCGTTGGCTGTGGCCAACACCACGCGCGGGCGGTTGGCGGTCTCTGCGCCGCGCTCGGCGTCGATGGCCGGTTGCAGCAGCGCCACGGCTTCCTTCATCACCTTGGCCGACTTCACCACCTGCGGCAGGAACATCTTCCCTTCGCCGAAGAGCTGGCCGATATGTTCCATGGCCTGCATGAGCGGCTGCTCGATGACGGCGATGGCGCGGCCGTATTTCTCCAGTGCCTCGGGGATATCGTCTGTCAGGCGGCTGCTGTCGCCCTTGCTCAGCGCGTAGCTCAGGCGTTCCTCGATGCTGCGGCTGCGCCAGGTGTTGGTGTCGGTTGCGGTGCTCTTCTCGTCGGTGCCTGCTGCCAGCAACGCTGAGGCCACGGCTATCAGGCGCTCGGTGGCCTCGTCGTCGCGGTTCAGGACCACGTCCTCCACGGCTTTCAGCAGCCCTGGTTCGATGTCGTCGTACACTTGCAGCATCGACGGATTGACAATCGCCATGTCCAGTCCGGCGCGGATGGCGTGGTAGAGGAACACAGAGTGCATGGCCTCTCGCACACGGTTGTTGCCGCGGAAGCTGAAGGACAGGTTGCTCACACCGCCGCTGGTCTTGGCCCCCGGCAGGTTCTTCTTGATCCACGCCACGGCTCGGATGAAGTCGATGGCATAGGCTTGGTGTTCGCGGAGTCCGGTGCCTACGGACAGGATATTCACGTCGAAGATGATGTCCTGCGGCGGAAAACCGATGCCCGTCAGCAGCCCGTAGGCGCGGCGTGCAATGGCTGTCTTGCGTTCATAGGTCGTCGCCTGACCCTCCTCGTCGAAGGCCATCACCACGGCGGCAGCGCCCAGGCGGCGCAGCTCGCGGGCTTTGTGCAGGAAGTCCTCCTCGCCGTTCTTGAGGCTGATGGAGTTGACGATGCTCTTGCCCTGCACGTTCTTCAGGCCGGCGACGACGGTGGCCCAGTCCGACGAGTCGATCATCACTGTGGCGCGTGCCACGGCGGGGTCGCTGGTGAGGTAGCGGCAGAACGTCTGCATCTCCTGGCGGCTGTCGAGCATGGCATCGTCCATGTTGATGTCGATGACGGCGGCGCCGCCCTCGATCTGCTGGCGTGCCACGGCCAGGGCCTCGTCGTAGTGCTTCTCGGCAATCAGACGGGCAAACTTGCGCGAGCCTGCCACGTTGGTGCGTTCGCCTACGTTGACGAAGTTCTGCGTCTCGCGGTCGATGAGCAGAGCGTCCAGCCCCGCCAGCCACAGGCGGTTGTCAGCCTTGGGCACCGCCCTGGGCTTCAGCCCGTCGAGGGCTTCGCGGATGGCGTGGATGTGGCATTCGTCGGTGCCGCAGCAGCCGCCTGCGATGTTCAGCAGTCCGGCCTCGGCCATCTGCCGCAGGTGGCTGGCGGTGTATGCCGGCAGCTCCTCGTACTCGCCCATCTCATTGGGCAGGCCCGCATTGGGGTAGAGCGACAGATAGACAGGGACGCGCTGCGCGAGCTGTTCCACGAAGGGCCGCAGGTCCGTCACGCCGAAGGAGCAGTTAAGGCCGAAGCTGAGCAGGCGCGGGTAGTGCGCGATGCTGACAAAGAACGCCTCCAGCGTCTGGCCTGTCAGCGTGCGGCCGCTGCGGTCGTTGATGGTGGCCGACACCATCACGGCCACGGGCTCGCGGCGCTCCTCGTTCAGCTGTTGAATGGCATAGAGCGCGGCCTTGGCATTGAGGGCATCGTAGCAAGTCTCCAGCAGCAGCACATCCACGCCGCCTCGCAGCAGCGCCTCGGCCTGTTCGCGGTAGGCGGCCGCCATCTCGTCGAACGCCACGGCGCGGCTCTCCGGCCGTTCCATGTCCGAGGCCAGGGAGAGCGACTTGGGCGTGGGGCCCATGGACCCTGCCACCCATATCTTGCGCTCCGAGTGCTCGTCGGCCACGCGGCGGGCAATGCGAGCGCCCTCCAGGGCCATCTCCGCTGCCAGTGCCTCGCTGTCGTATTCGTGCTGACTGATCCGGTTGCTGGAGAACGTGTTCGAGGTGATGATGTCCGTGCCCGCAGCAATATATTGGCGGTGGATATCGGCTATCACCTCGGGCTGCGTCAGGTTCAGTGCATCGTTGTTGCCCGTGATGCCCTGTGCCTGAAGCTTTGTGCCCATGGCTCCGTCCAGAATCAGTATTCGCTGTTGTAGATGCTCCTCAATAGTCATAGTCAGTACCGTTTAATAAATGACCGCGCAAAGATACGGAAAAAGTTTAATGTTTTAACTTTTCAATTGTTAATTGTTAATTGTCAATTGTGAATTATGAATTTTGAATTCTCAATTCACGCTTTCTCCAGCGCCTGCGCGATGTCCTCCAGGATATCGTCGATGTGCTCCGTGCCGATACTCAGACGCACGGTGGCCGGCGTGATGTGCTGTGCCTCCAGCTCCTCGGGCGAGAGCTGCGAGTGGGTGGTGGTGTAGGGGTGAATGACGAGGCTCTTCACGTCGGCCACGTTGGCCAGCAGCGAGAAGATCTGCAGGTTGTCGATGAAGCGCCAGGCCTCCTCCTGTCCGCCCGCAATCTCAAAGGTGAAGATGCTGCCGCCGCCCTGCGGGAAGTAGCGCTCGTAGAGGGCGTGGTCGGGGTGATTCTTCAGGCTGGGGTGCTTCACGCGGGCCACCTTGGGGTGCTGGTTCAGGAACTCCACCACGCGCAGGGCATTCTCCACGTGACGCTCCACGCGCAGGCTCAGCGTCTCAACCCCTTGCAGCAGAATCCATGCGTTGAAGGGCGAGATGGCGGCTCCCGTGTCGCGCAGCAGCACCGCACGAATACGTGTCACGAAGGCTGCGGCCCCCGCCACGTCGGCGAACACCGCGCCGTGGTACGAGGGGTCGGGCTTCGCCAGAGTGGGGAAGCGGTCGGCATAGGCCTTCCAGTCGAAGCGGCCGCCGTCCACGATGACGCCGCCCAGCGAGCTGCCGTGGCCGCCCAGGAACTTCGTAGCGGAGTGAACCACGATGTCGGCGCCGTGCTCCAGCGGACGAATCTGATAAGGTGTGCCGAAAGTGTTGTCGATGATCAGGGGCAGCCCATGGCGGTGAGCCACGGCGGCCACGCCCTCGATGTCCGTCACGCCCGAATTGGGGTTGCCGAACGTCTCGGCATAGATGGCCTTTGTGTTCGGTCTGATGGCCGCCTCGAGTGCCGCCAGGTCGTTCACGTGTACGATGGTGTTGCTGATGCCCTGTGCCGCCAGCGTGTGCGTGATCAGGTTATAGGAACCGCCGTAGAGGTCGTCCGCCGCCACGATGTGGTCGCCAGCCTGCGCGATGTTCTGCAGCGCATAGGTCACGGCCGCTGCGCCGCTGGCCACGGCCAGTCCGGCCACGCCGCCCTCCAGCGCTGCCACGCGGTCCTCCAGCACGCCCTGCGTGGAGTTCGTCAGGCGTCCGTAGATATTACCCGCATCGCGCAGGCCGAAGCGGTCGGCAGCGTGCTGCGAGTTGCGGAACACATAACTCGTCGTTTGATAAATAGGTACTGCGCGGGCGTCCGTTGCGGGGTCAGCGCTCTCTTGTCCGACGTGCAGCTGCAGCGTCTCAAATCTGAATTTTCTTTCCTGTGCCATAGTCTTATATATATTTAATGTGTGTTGTGGTTGTCCGTTACTGGAATCCGCTGCAAAGGTACGGCTTTTTGGAAATATCTTCCAAATCTTTTTGAAAGTTCAGAAAACAACACTATCTTTGCCGCGTCAAAAAGAATAATACAACTACGTAACCTCTCCGAAAGGCTCTTTTATAGAATATCATTCTTCACTCATAACCATGGAGCAGTTAGACCACACCGACATCGCCATCCTGCGAGCCCTGCAGCGCAATGCCAAGCTCACCACCAAGGAGCTGGCAGACACCGTACACCTGACCCCCACGCCCGTCTTCGAGCGCCTGAAGCGCCTGGAGCGGCAGGGCATCATCAAACAGTATATTGCCGTGCTCGACGCGCGGAAGCTCGACCGCGCCTTCATCGTCTTCTGCAGCGTCAAGCTCTCGCGCATGAACCACGACATCGCCCTGGATTTCGTACGCCGCATCGCCGAGATACCTGAGGTCACCGAGTGCTACAATATCTCGGGCGACTTCGATTACCTCCTGAAAATCAATGTCCGCGACATCGCCCAGTATCAGGAAATCCTCCTCAACAAACTTGGCACCATCGACAGCCTTGGCTCCGTGAAGAGCTCCTTCGTCATGGACGAAATCAAACACGAATACGGCATCAGCCTATAGCTCCCTCAAGCACTTTGCCCTGCAGTCACGTTCGAAAGAAAAGTGGAAGTTTGAACAAAAAAATTGTAATTTGTAATTTGTTCAATCGCAAAATAATTGTACTTTTGCCCCCAGAAACAGGAAAAAAGAATGTAGACATGGGCAAACTAATGATTCTCCTCTACTTCATCCTCTCTGTCTTCCCGGCTGATGCGACGGAGAACAGACGGCACATTCACGTGGTGCGTCGGGGGAGCAAAAAGTCTCACCGAGGGGATACGGTGGCTAAAATATGGATAGAGGAGAATGGGCAAAAAAAGATAGAAGTGGCATGGTCGGAACTCACTGCTGACGAAGAGGCCGAAATCATCCGCGCTATTGACAAACATTACGATGAACTAAATCGTCTCATTGATGCTGTGTTTGCCGGAAAGAAAATACAAATCAAACGAATCAAATAACAAAAGGAGGACTACGATATGTGTAAATTTAAAGATACAACATTGGGTATTAAGAAGTTGGACTTCAATGTAAAGCGTGGTGCTATGGCTGCATTCCTGACAGATGGCCGTGAGGTGATTGTGCCTATCTCGATGTTCCCTGACATCAAACAACTCAGCCGCAAGCAGCGTGAGGAGTGGATGATTATGGACGATCAGTATTTTTCTTTCGAGGCGCTCAGCCGCATCTATTCTGTCAAGGACTTGCTAAAAGTCTAAAATCTTACTTCTCATAAAATATAGGTCTTATCGTTTTAAGACCTATATCTTATTTCGCTTTTCCTTTTATTATCCTTTCTTCATTCTAAGCTGGCTGGCAGGAGGCTGTTACTCCTCCCAGAAGCCTCCGTTGTCTTCCTTCACGCGGGCGGCTTCGTCGCTGGCGCCGCAATACTCAAAGTCGGCATTGCCGTCGGCCCTGCGGATGCTCGATGCTATCATGCTTGCCCCGCCTGCGTGAATACAGCTGAGTTCAGGAGAAATATATGCTTGCTTCTTCATGACTGGAGAATTATTTGATGATTACCTTTTTGTCGTTGTTGAGATATACGCCGCGCTGTATCGGTCTGCTGCTGAACTTGCGTCCGCTGAGGTCATACCATTCTTTGCTGACCATTGTGCTTTGTCCATTGTTTATGAGACGAAGTCCATCGGCTTCATCCCCAAAACGCAGTGAAAATGCCTTGATGTTGCCTCCGGCTTCCGGTTCTCCGGCTGTGATGCCGTTGAGCGGGAAGGAGGCGCGGAAAGCACCGATTTTGGCACCTGTACTCGGATAGTAGAGTTTGTTAGCGCTACCCAGAAAGAGGACGCTTGTGTTGTCGGCCTCGAAGTTTTGGTTGGCGTAGGTGCCGCAGAAGCTGACCGTTCCATCCTGGCTCACGACAGCCTGGTCGGCGGGGTCTTCATTGATGATGGTGACGTTGGTGAACACAGGATCGACAATGTCGGAAGCTGGCGTTTCCCATTTGATGATGTAGGCGTGACCGGCTTCAATCATGGCAGCATCCACGAAATCGAGTTTGAGTGTGCAGGTGGAGGGCTCATAGCCTGTCGTGCAGCCTCCGCTGTTGCCCAGTTCCATCACGGTGGCGCCTGACAGCGGAGTGCCCGTATAATCAGCTACGTTGAAGGGCAGACACAGAGTGTTCCACTCGCCGTCCCTGTAGAGCGTGCGGCCGCTGAGGGTAACATTGCGGCACAGGCCGTTGGCGGCGGCAATAGCGTCAGTGTTGTCCTGATCGTCGTAGAGCGTCAGCGCCAATTCATCCGTGCCGTTGTAGATATAGACCGACGAGCCGGCGAGAGTGAGCGTCAGCGGTGTGTCGATGTCGATAGGCGTGCCTGTTGTCAGTCCGCTGAGGGCGCTCTGCGTGAAGGCGTTGGCCAGTGTGATGCTGGTGTGGATATAGTCGGGGATGTCGAGGGCTTCGCGCAGGGTCGTGGTGAAGGTCTGTGCCGATGTCGAGGGATTGCGCAGGGCCAGGGTGGCTTTCTTGCCGTTCCAAGCAGCCCAGCCATAGACGTTGGCGCGGCTTCCGTCCCATGGATTACCACCGACCCAGTGCACGTCGGGCAGCACATCTTCCTGTGCCTTCTGCCACTGAATGCATTCTGCGAGGTCGCCCCACAGGGCACCGTCGTTGATACTGTTCATCAGGGCGAAGTCGGCATAGACTTCTACCATGCCGCTGCCGCAGGCAAAGGCACATCGCATCTCGCGGACGATGTCATTGTAGTTCTGGCTCATGTTGGCCACACCGCCGCCGTAGTTGGAGAGGATGAAGCCGTGGGTCATCAGCGTGTTGATGGGGCAGAGGGGTGAGTTCTGCACGAAGTTCTGATATACGAGGCGGTCGCGGTAGGTGATCCACTGCTCGCGCGTGTTACCCTGGTTGCCGGCGGTGCCCCAGTCGTTCTCCTGACGCCATACGGCATCGGAGACCTGGAACCAGAAGGGCGATGCCCATGTGCCGACGGTGGTATTGAGGAACACATCGGGTTTCACCTTGCGCAGCTCCTGCTCGATGTTGATGATGCCCTCAGCGTTCTCCTCGCCCGTAGCTCCGGCGTCGGGGCCGACAGCGCTGAACTGTGCACTGATGCCGTCGAACTTGAAGAAGTTGAAGTGGTAGGTGTTGAGCATGTAGCTTGTGCGGTCGAGGAACACATCGTAGTAAGCCGAATTGGACAGCTGCATGCCACCGCGCGAGCTCCAATAGCTGCGGCGGTAGTTGCCGCTCTGGCCGTAGCCGCCCACGGGGCCGAGCCATGCACCGATCTGTGAAGCCATAGACCAGGCCTTGTCGCTGAGGTTCTGGAAGCCGTCGGGGAAGTTGGGGTTGAACTGCCATGTGCCATATTCGTCCCAACCGTCGTCCCACACGAAGGAGCCGATGCCCACGCCGTACTGGTCGAAGAGGTGGGTCTTCCACTGGTTCAGGACTTCCATGCATTGCGATTCGTTGAAGTTGCCGGTGTAGGACTGGTCGTTGTTGCGGTCTATGTTCAGTTCGAACCACGAGTTATACATCGGGAAAGCACGCCAAGGCACGGCACGTTCGCGTTCGCTGTAGCAGAGGAACGAGCGGCGGGCCTGACCCGGAGCGATGAGGCCTACAACGGCTCCCACCTTCCATGTCTTGCCGGCTGCCAAGGTGGTCTGTCGGCTCCACTCGCCGCGGAACTCTGTCTGCGTGGGAGCAGGGAGATGGAGGTAGTCCTTCTTCGTGTAGCTGAGGTTGATGTTACCCGATGAGGTGTTGTCCGAGCCGTTGGGGTTGAGGACTGCGAAGTAGCGGATGGTATAGCTGCCTGCGGCGGGGACTACGAAGGTGTAGGTGTTGTCGGTCTTGGCAGTGCCGGAGAAGCCGCTATGGTAGTCTGATGCTACAACATTCTCGTCGCTGTCAATCAAATCCACGCCGGCGATGGTGAGGCCGTGGTTGCCCGATGCATAGACGTAAGTGGCCGAGAAGGTGCCGCCTGCACGGTTGAAGCGCACGTTCCTGGACATCACTTTGATGCGGTCGGAGGTGTAGCCCAACTCGTTGATGCGCGAGGGCACGGCGGCCGGTGCGCTCCACGACGAGGTGTTCCAGCTGTCTGTGCGTGTGCCGCCGGCTGGCATCAGCGGATAGCCGGTAGAAAAGGTGATGGCAATATTACCCGACGAGGTGATGGTCTCTGTTCGTGTCTCACAGAGATAGCGCAGAGTGTAGTTGCCTTCTGCGGGCACGGTGAAGGTATAGCTGTTGTTGCTGTGAGCGCCGCCCGTGTAGCCGATGTGATAGTCCGAGGCTACGACCGTGCCTTCACCGTCCAGCAGATCCACGCCCACGATGTTCAGGCGGTGTGAGCCGCTGGCATAGGTGAGCGTGGTGGTGAGCTGTCCGCCGGAAGAGAAGCTGACGGACTTCTCTTTCTTCACCACGTCGGAGGATGCGAAGCCAAAGGCTGTGACAGCGGCAGGAACGTTTGCCACTGCACTCCATGAACTGGAGTTCCAGGAGTCCGACAGGTTGCTGTCTTCTTCGCCTTCGACGGCGGGCAGGACGTTGGCCTCCATATTGCCGTCGAAGAGCAGTTCAGGAGCCAGCACGGAACAGCTCCACGTGATGGTGCCGTTGCTGTTGAAGTTACTCTGAGCGTCGGTCACGGTGTCGCGGAAATAGCGCACGAGATAGAAGCCGGGCTCTGGGATGTTGAGCGTATAGACATTGTTGGATTTTGCGCCGCCCGTGTAGCCCTTGTGGTAGTCGCTGGCCACCACCGTGCCGCTGAGGTTCACGATATCCACGCCGGCGATGTCCAGGCGGTGGTTGCCGCTGGTGTATTGGAAGGTCACCGTTTGCGAACCTCCCTCGAGGATGGCCAGATAGCCTTGCAGTCCCATGACACCGCTGGCAGGTAGCCCAAGGTTGAGGATGCCTTGCGGTGTGTCGGCCCCTGGCTCCCAGGAGAAGGACGAGCTCGTCCAGGCACTATAGGCAAAAGGCTCTTTGCTCACGGCGCCCACGATGCTGTTCTTGCCCATCGGGGTCTCCAGGCCTGCGAAAATCTTATCGCTGGCGATGACAGCGCCGCGGGTGTTGCCCACCACGGCAGGAGCCTGCTCGCTGCTGGTGTTGTCCACCGTGTAATGCATGGGGATGATAGCGTTCATGGCTACGTCGGCCACGGCTGTCAGCTCCAGCTCCGTGCGCAGGTAGTGCGAGCCGTCGCGCAGCACGGCACGCCATGTCAGTTGCAGGTTGCCGTAGGTGTAATCGGCCTCCAAGGCCTTGCCCGGCAGCTTCAGCGAAGCCCTGGCGGCGGCAGCGTCGGGCGTGAGGTTGGTCAGGCGCACATCGCCCAGCGTCATGGCAGAGGATGCCACCTCCGTGCCGTTGCCCAGGCGGATGCTGAACAGGTCGCTGGCAGGCAGCAGGCCCATGGCCTCGCAACCGCCGAAGGCCAGTGTTCCGCCGGAGTGGGTGAAAGTGGCCGAAAGAAGGTCATTGGACAGCGTATAGGTGCTGCCGCTCTGGGAGGAGGCAGCTGTCCCAGCCTGTTGGGCCTGCGGGAAAATGACAGCCTGTCCCCATGTCTGAAGGGCGAGGACAGCGCTCAGCATGACGAGGAAAAATTTCTTCATGATTCTTATCTGTTAGTTCTTTTTGTCAAAGGTTGTAATAGGATTGCTTTAGGTTTTACGATGCAAAGATACAAAAAGTTTTTGATAAATGATTCAAAATTTGCATTTCTTTTCGTGCAAATAGCGAAAAAGCTGTTCCTGCCGCAGCCCCATCGCCCTTAGGACCGCAGCTATATCGTCCTAAGACCGCAGCCTTATCGTCCAAGGACCATCGCCCTTTCGTCCTAGGACCATCGCCCCATCGTCCTAGGACCGTTGCCTTATCATCCTAGGATAGCACCCCAAGATGGGTGAACTGCGACCTCAAATGTGAGGGCTGTGAGAACTGCGAAAATTGCCCACTTTTAGAACGAAGGGAGAAAGAAAATGAAAGAAAGTAACAAAGAAAGTTATAAAGAAAGAGACCAAGGAAGAGAACAAGGAGCTTCTTGTTTGTGCGGACGAAAGTTCTGAAAAAAGGAACCCTAAGTTGTATATCGATTGGCCGGCATTTATCCGCTTCTTCAACGCTACGATGAAGCGCAACGACAGCATCATCCCACCCTTGAACTACATCACGCGCGGCAAGAAAGCTCAAGTGCAAAGGCTGATATATGAATTCCAGACGAAGCTTTTTTAAGGGGTAGGGGAGAGAACCGCAAAAAAAGGGCGATTTTCTTGACTGAGGTCAACGAAACGGGCGATTTTTATGCTATTCGACATGTTTTTGGTTCGATTTAGTCCAAAAGGCCGTACCTTTGCAGTGTCAAAAGAAAAACACAAGAGTAGAAAAGGGCCAAGCGAGGCCCGCCTGTAAAAACACAAAAAGGATAACAATTAAAGGTAAAAGGATTATGACTAGTATTATCACTTCTATTGCTTTCGCAATTGTAGCAATTGCAGCAATCGTTAGTAACGCGTCTGTTTTCAGCAGCCGTCTTCACTAAGGTAAGAGAATCACAATCAGTAATTAACAGAAAGTAGAAAAGCAAAAATGGAATAAGCAAGCCCGCCAGGAATCCACTTCCTCGCGGGCTTTTTCTTTGGCTGCGCTCATCTTTTTGAGCGTTTTTTTTGTCCTTTCCCGAAAAACACGTAACTTTGTGCAGTATTTCTCATTTACCTCAACACAAAACACTAAACAAACATGAACAAACTGATTTCCACGTTGCTGCTGTTGCTCCTCACCGCCACGAGCGCAGAGGCACAACCTTCGTTCGGCCAAGCCAGCCGTCTGAACGACGGCTGGCTCTTCCGACTGGCCGATGACTCCGCCGCCGTGGCACGCGACTACGACGACAGCCGCTGGCAGCGCGTGCGACTGCCCCACGACTGGGGTGTCACGCTGCCGATGTCGCCCGATGCCGGTTCCTGTCAGGGCTATCTGCCCGGGGGCATAGGCTGGTACCGCTACCACCTGACGCCCACGGCTGCTGAGTTGGCCGACGGACAGCGCCTGTACGTCTATTTCGAGGGTGTCTATAACCGCTCTACGGTCTATGTGAATGGGCACCTGCTGGGCTACCGCCCCAGCGGCTTCGCCTCCTTCCTCTACGATTTGACGCCTTATCTCCTCGCCGATGCGGATAATGTCATTGCCGTGCGCGTGGATCACTCGCGGCAGAACGACTCGCGCTGGTACACGGGGTCGGGTATCTATCGACCCGTGTGGCTCGTAGCTGCGTCGGCCCATCATTTTGCCCTCTGGGGCACATCCTGGCGCCTCAAGAGCCTGACCGCCAAGAAGGCGGTGGTGGAAGTGAAGGTGGTGGGAGGTAATACCATCGCCGTGGAGATTCTGGATGCGTCGGGGAACGTGGTTGCCACGAAAAGCGAACGCTTCCCCGCCGACGGCGAGGGCGTGGAACGGGTGTTCCAATTGACGATAAACGCTCCGCAGCGGTGGACGCTGGACACTCCTTATTTATATAAGGTGCGGGCGCGCATGATGGTGGATGGCCGCGAAATCGACCGCAGCGAGGTGCCGCTGGGGCTGCGCACGCTGGAGTTCTCGCCCGACCGCGGCTTCGCGCTCAACGGGCAGTGGATGAAGGTCAAGGGTGTCTGCCTGCACGATGATGCCGGCACGCTCGGCACCGCTGTGCCTGCGGATGCCTGGCGGCGCCGCCTGCTGACGCTCAAGTCGCTTGGCGTCAACGCCATCCGCATGAGCCATAATCCTCATGCTCCGGCTCTCTATGCCCTTTGCGACTCGCTGGGGCTGCTCGTCATGGATGAGGCCAGCGACGAGTGGGAGTTCCCCAAGCGCAAATGGCTCAAGGGGTGGAATCAGGGAACGCCTGGCTATGAGGGTACTTTCGACTATTTCGAGGAGTGGATAGACCGCGATGTGGCGGACATGGTACGGCGCGACCGCTGCCACCCGAGTATCTTCCTGTGGAGTATCGGCAATGAGGTGGATTATCCCAACGACCCCTACTCGCATCCTGTCCTCGACGGCGGCACCGCCGGATTCACCCAGCCTATGTACGGCGGCTACAAGCCCGACCAGCCCAATGCCGAGCGCATCGGGCGCATCGCCCAGCGGCTGGCGGCTGTCGTGCGCAGCATCGACGATACGCGGGCTGTCACCGGGGCGCTCGCGGGCGTGGTCATGAGCAACCAGACTGCGTATCCCGAGGCCGTGGATGTGGTGGGCTACAACTACACCGAGAGCCGCTACGGGGAGGACCATCGGCGCTATCCCAACCGCGTGATCTACGGCAGCGAGAACCGCCACGACCTGCCCGCATGGCTGGCAGTGCGCGACAATGACCACATCTTCGGGCAGTTCCTGTGGACGGGTATTGATTATTTAGGCGAGAGCGGCCCGTGGCCGGCACGCGGTTCTTCGGCAGGGCTGCTGGATTTGGCCGGCAACGTCAAGCCCATCGGCCACTATCGTGCGGCGCTCTGGAGCGAGCAACCTGTGTGCTATATCGGTTCTTATCCTACTGGCTTTGGTGGCCGTCGGCAACAGCAGAACCGACAGACTCCCGTATCGTCGTATGCTCCAGCCGTGTGGAACTACGAGGCTGACCAGCCTGTGCGCGTGGTCTGCTACACGAATGCTCCGTCGGCGCGACTCCTGCTCAACGGGCAGCCTATCGGCGGGGAGCCTGTGCGCGACGAGGCTACGGGTATTCTCTATTGGGATATTCAGTATCAGCCGGGCACACTCAGCTGCGAGGCTACAAACGGAGCCACGGCTTCGGTTACCACTTGTGGCCGTCCGTATGCCCTGCGGGCTACGGTGGATAAAACAACGCTGACGAATGCCGACGAGGTGGCTCACGTGAGCATCGAGGTCGTCGATGAGGACGGCAACCTCGTTCCGCTGGCTGACAATGATGTGACGTGCTATGTGCAGGGACCGTTGCGTGTTCTCGGTCTGGAGAACGGCGATATCCGCGACACCAGCCTCCGCTCCACGCGTCATCTGCGTGTTCACGGCGGCCGCCTTGTGGCCTATGTAAGCCGTGCGCCGCAGAGGGCTTCATCCAACCGCTTCGCCCGGAACGGCACGCCTGTCATCCGCTTCACGTCGCCTCTGCTTCAAGCGGCAGAGGTGCAGCTGTCGCTTCCCTAAGTGAGCCGAAGTCAGCCGAAGAGGGCGCGGAAGGCGTCCTCGACGCGGCGGCAGGTGGTAATCTCGATTTTGTAGGAGTGGGGATTCACGGCCTTCAGGTTGGCGGCCGGAATGAGGATGCGCTGGAAACCCAGTTTCTGGGCCTCGGCAATGCGCTGTTCGATGCGGCTGACGGGACGGATCTCGCCCGAGAGGCCCACTTCGCCGCAGAGCGTGACGCCGGCTTCGATGGCGGTATCGACGTTGGAAGAGAGGATGGCGGCGATGACAGCCAGGTCGATGGCGGGATCGGTGACGCGCAGGCCGCCGGCAATGTTCAGGAAAACGTCCTTCTGGGCCAACTTAAATCCTACGCGCTTCTCCAGCACGGCTAAAAGCATGTTCAGCCGACGGTAGTCGAAGCCGTTGGCGGAGCGTTGTGCGGTGCCGTAGGCGGCGGTGCTGACAAGTGCTTGGGCCTCGATGAGGAAGGGGCGCACGCCCTCGATGGCGGCGGCGATGGCGATGCCGCTGAGGCCGTCCTGATTGTCGGTGAGCAGCAGCTCGCTGGGGTTGGTGACGGGACGCAGCCCTTCCTGCCGCATCTCATAGATGCCGAGCTCCGACGTGCTGCCGAAACGGTTCTTTTGCGAGCGCAGGATGCGGTAGAGATAATGCTGGTCGCCCTCGAACTGCAGCACGGTATCGACAATGTGCTCCAGCACCTTGGGGCCAGCGAGCGTACCTTCCTTGGTGATGTGGCCGATGAGGATGATAGAGGGTAGGGGAGCACTGCCGCTCTTGACGTATTTCAACAGGGCGGCGGCGCACTCGCGAATCTGCGAGAGGCTGCCGGGCGAAGACTCCACGGTCTCGGTAGCGATGGTCTGGATGGAGTCGATGACCACGAGGTCGGGCTGCTCGTTCTGAATATGCTGGAAGATGTTCTCCAGCGATGTGTCGCAGACTACCTTGACTGATGATTGAGGAGTGATGATTGATGAATTGGGAGGGGGGACTGATGATTGATGATTGATGACTGATGAATTAGGAGTGGGGACTGAGGATTGATGATTGAGGACTGATGATTGAGGACTGATGATTGATGAGAGTCGGTCAGCTCTCAGCTTGATCTGTCTGGCGCTTTCTTCGCCGCTGATGTAGAGCACTTTCTTGTCCGTGAGGCGGAGCACGGTCTGGAGCACCAGCGTGCTCTTGCCGATTCCGGGCTCGCCGCCGAGAAGCACGAGGCTGCCGGGCACGAGACCGCCGCCGAGCACACGGTTGAGTTCCTCGTCGCGTAAATCGATGCGCGGCTCTTCGGCGGCGCTGATTTCAGACAAGGGGGTGGGGGCAGTTGGACTAGTTGAAAGTTGAGAGTTAAGAGTTGAGAGTTGAGAATTGGAGCTTTTTCCGACGCGGAACTCCTTGAAGGTGTTCCATTGGCCGCAGGAAGGACATTTGCCAATCCACTTGGCGCTCTCTTGTCCGCAGTTGTCGCAGACGTACATCAGCTTATCTTTTGCCATGGTTATGCCATCTGGAGGGTGAGCTCTACGGGGCAGTGGTCGCTGCCGTAGATGTCGGTGAGGATATTGGCACCAGTGACTTGCGGGAAGAGGCGGTTGCTCACGAGCCAGTAGTCGATGCGCCAGCCGGCGTTCTTCTCGCGGGCGGAGAAACGGTAGCTCCACCAGGAATAGACGTTGGCGGTGTCAGGGTTGCGAGCGCGCCACGTGTCGGTGAAGCCAGCTGCCAGCAGGTCGGTGAACTTGGCCCGCTCCTGATCGGTGAAGCCGGCATTCATGCGGTTGCTCTTAGGGTTCTTGAGGTCGATTTCCTCGTGGGCTACATTCATGTCGCCGCATACGAGGACAGGCTTCTGCGCGTCCAAACGCTGGAGATACTGGCGGAAGGCATCGTCCCACGTCATACGGTAGTCGAGCCTACGGAGACCGTCCTGCGAGTTGGGGGTATAGACGGTGACAACGTAGAAGTCGGGGTACTCCAGCGTAACCACGCGCCCCTCGTGGTCGTGCTCCTCGATGCCGAGGCCGTAGGCTACGCTCAAGGGCTTGTGCTTGGTGAAGATAGCCGTGCCGGAGTAGCCTTTTTTCTCGGCATAGCTCCAATAGCTCTCGTAGCCCTCGAAAGCGATGTCGAGCTGCCCCTCCTGCATCTTTGTTTCCTGCAGACAGAAGAAATCAGCGTCGAGCGTGCGGAAGATGTCGCGGAAGCCTTTGCTGTCGCAGGCGCGCAGACCATTGACATTCCAAGAGATGAATCTTAATTCACTAGACATATCTTATATTGGACAATTTGACAATTTACAATTTTACAATTAACAATGGACAATTGACAATTCCTTTCAACTTTAATCCTTAATCTTTAATCCCTAATCCTTTAAAGTAGTATTGTCCGCGTTTGCGGGTGATGTCGCCGTAGTTGATGGCGTGGCGCGGGCAGTAGTGGTAGCAGGCCAGGCAGTTGGTGCAGCTGCCGTCGTGGTGCCATTGCGGTAGCGCGTTGTCCCTGTCCTCGCTCATGGTCAGGTTGCCCGTGGGGCACACCTTGGCGCATTTGCCGCAATGGATGCACACGTCGGCATCGACCATGAACTTCTTGTCCGTGATCATGAAACGGTTGAAGTAAGCTCCAATGACATGCGAGAAAAGCCAGGGTGTGAGGCCCGGGTGGATGTGGCGCTCGCCGCCTACGCGGCGCACGATGAGGTCGGCATATTGCTTGAGTTGCTGTCGGGCGGTGGCGATCTTGCCTTGCTCGCGAGCAGGCGGGTCGGTGTACATGAAGGGCAGGCAGACATAGCTCTCGGGCATCACCAGCGAGAAGACGCTGTCGGTTAGGAGTCCCACGGCGCGCAGTTCTTCATCCAGCATTTCCATCGTTCGCCCGATGCTGTCGCCACAGGTCACGAGGGCATAGCAGTAAGGCCGTGCTCCCTTGGCGCGCTGCAATTTCAGGCGGCGGATGAACTGGCGCACGATATGCGGTGGTTGCCACCCATGGACGGGGAAGCAGAAGCCTACGCGCTCCTCGGGCTGCAGCTCGTAGGTGCACACGCTGGACGGAGCTTCGGCGATGGCGATCAGACGCTCCCCCGTGGCCTCGGCCAGCTGCTCAGCAGCCCACCGTGTGTTGCCTGTTCCTGAGAAATAGAAGATCATTGCATGAAACCTTGTCTCTTCAGCGCTTCCAGCAGGCCGCGGCTCATAGCCTCATTGTCGGCTTTCGTGTAGCGGATATCCGTGAACACCTGTGCCAGCGTCTGCTTGTGGTTGATCCGTACGAACTCCTTGTTCTCGGGCAGCGCCTCCTTGGCCGCATAGAAGCGGTCGATGTCCGTGGGGGTGGGGAAGTGGTAGCGCTCGCTGTGGACAAAGCTTGCGAGCGGCAGGCGGTCGGAGAGCGGCGGCTCTTCGGCAGGCCAGCCCACGGTAAGCGTAGCCACGGGGAACACCAGCTTGGGCAGCTGCAGCGTGTCGATGATCGTCTGGGGCATATAGAGCGTTGTGCCTAAATAGCAGAGCCCCAGTCCTTCTTCCTCGGCCAGATTGCAGAAGGTCTGGGTGTAGAGCAGCGCGTCGGTGGCTGCGTTCAGGAAGCTGAGCACATTGTCGTAGCCGGGCTTTGCCTGACGGCACTCGGCCCACTTCGTCGTGCGACGGAAATCGGCGCAGATGGTCAGCACCACGGGAGCCTGCTTCACCATCGGTTGGTTAAAGTGGGCGGGGGCCAGCGCCTCCTTGCCTTGTACGGAGCGGGTGACGACGACGCTGTAGAGTTGCAGGTTGCCCATCGTCTGCGTGCGGGCAGCCTGTGTGAGCAGGCGGTCTAAGAGTGCGGGTTCGATATCGCGTGCGCTGTATTTGCGGATGGTTCTGCGAGTGAGTATGTTCTTCATATTGTTCTGTGATGATCTATTCGCGAGGCAAAAGTACAAAAAAAATACGAATCATTTTGCAGTATGGCAGAATAAACCTATTTTTGTCGCAAAATAATCCTCATAAACACATTTTACGACACTATGAAAAGGCTTCTTTTCCTCCTTCTGCTCATGAGCGCTCCCGTGGTGATGAGCGCACAGGAGGCAGCACCTCAAGACTCTGTCCAACAGGCCCTTCCAGAGCATATTCTGTTCGAGGGCGTAGAGATGAAAGGTGATATCTATGACTTCTCCAAGGCTTTGCAGAAGCGCGGCTTCAAGTTGGAACAGCGCGACGGCAACAGCCGCAACTATATCTTCCGCGGCGATGTCTGCGGACGTCCGACACTGTTCCAGGTCAGCTTCACGCGGAAGACGAAGACCGTCTATCGCATCATGGCGCAGCTGAAGAACGCCCCCATCACTGACATCCTTGCAGCCCTGAATGCGGCCTATGGTGAACCTTTTGATGTCACCAACCGCGGCTACCAGTGGCAAGTGCCTGGCGGCGGAGTGATGCTCGGCACGCCCGAGGGCTACGACCCGACGCTCGTGGTGATGGATGCTGCGGGCGTGGCTGCTTACAAGGAAGAGAACTGACGACGTCTCACCGACAGCTTCACTTGTGCCTGTTGGCACGGGCGCGGCGGATATCGGCCTTCTTCTTGGCCGACGCTGAGCCGTGAGCTCCCGTGATGTAGCTCTTCTTCTTCGCCTTGGTCTTCACCTTGCCCTCGTCGCGCTTGGGGCCGGCGCTGGCTTTCTTGAAGGTGACACCTTCGATGATGACATTGTCAATATCATCACCGCCGAATTTGTTATGTTCCATCCCTCTCAACTTTAAACTCTCAACTTTAAACTATAAACTTTAAACTATTAATGGTGGAATAACCTCACGCCGGTGAAGGTCATGGCAATACCGTACTTGTCGCACGTTTGGATGACGTGGTCGTCGCGGACGCTGCCGCCGGCCTGTGCCACATATTCTACGCCGCTCTTGTGGGCCCGCTCGATGTTGTCGCCGAAGGGGAAGAAAGCGTCGCTGCCGAGGCACACGCCCGTGTTCTGGGCCACCCAGGCGGCCTTCTCCTCGCGTGTCAGGGGCTCGGGGCGCTCCGTGAAGAACTGCTGCCAGGCTCCATCGGCCAGCACATCGTTGTAGTCGTCGCTGATATAGATGTCAATGGTGTTGTCGCGGTCAGCGCGGCGAATGCCAGGCACAAAGGGCAGGGCCATCACCTTCGGGTGCTGGCGCAGCCACCAGATATCCGCTTTCTGTCCGGCCAGGCGTGTGCAGTGGATGCGGCTCTGCTGTCCGGCACCGATGCCGATGGCCTGTCCGTCCTTCACGTAGCAGACGCTGTTCGACTGCGTATATTTCAGCGTGATGAGGGCGATGATCAGGTCGCGGCGCTTTTCCTCGGGGAAGTTCTTGTTTGCCGTGGGGATATTGGCAAAGAGCGCGGGGTCGTCGAGGCGTATTTCGTTGCGCCCCTGCTCGAAGGTGACGCCGAACACCTGCTTGCGCTCGATGGGCTCAGGGCGGTAGGCGGGGTCTATTTTGATGACGTTGTAAGTCCCCTTGCGCTTCTCCTGCAGAATCTGCAGGGCCTCGGGCGTGTAGTCGGGGGCGATGACGCCGTCCGAGACCTCGCGCTTGATGAGGAGTGCCGTGGCCTCGTCGCAGGTGTCGCTCAGGGCGATGAAGTCGCCGTAGGAACTCATGCGGTCGGCGCCGCGGGCGCGGGCATAGGCGGTGGCAATGGGAGTGAGCTCGAAGGGAACATCATCGACCCAGTAGATCTTGCGCAGCGTATCGCTCAGGGGCAGACCCACGGCGGCGCCTGCGGGCGAGACGTGCTTGAAGGATGCTGCTGCGGGCAGGCCCGTAGCCTCCTTCAGCTCGCGGACGAGCTGCCAGGCGTTGAAGGCGTCGAGGAAGTTGATGTAGCCCGGACGGCCACTGAGGACTTCGATAGGTAGTTCACTGCCGTCGGCCATGAAAATGCGCGAGGGCTTCTGGTTGGGGTTGCACCCATACTTGAGCTGTAGTTCGTTCATTGGTTCTTTCGTTTTGCGTTGAACGTTTGACGTTGTAGAAGAATTTGCGCCGCAAATATACGACATTCTCTTGTGATTACCGAATGTAATCGCCTCCTTAAATAATTATTAACAAAAAAGGACCATCGCCCTTGTCGTCCTGCCGGTGTGAAATTTTTCAGGTTTTTTGGGTCGTAATTGAAAATAATGTCGTATCTTTGTCGCATAACTGAGAAATATGAACAAGATAATACCCCATAGCTTGAAGGTGCTGCTGCCAGTGGCGGCAGTCGTGGTGATGATGGCCGTGGCGTGCGGCGACGGAAAGCGCGATGCCATCGGGCAGACACAAGTCCGAATAGAGACCTCCGAAGGCGACATCGTCGTTCGCCTCTACGACGACACCCCCTTGCACCGCGATAACTTCGTCCGCCACGTGAAGGAGGGCGTTTACGACGGAATTCTGTTCAACCGTATTGTGCCGGACATGGTCATTCAGGCCGGCGACACGAGCCTGCGCGTGGGGGCTCAGTCGCAGAGCCGGACGGACGGCGACAAGCAGCCGGCCGCCACGATACCCGCGGAGATTGTCTATCCCCGCCATTTCCACAAGCAGGGGGCCTTGGCAGCCGCCCGTGAGCCGGACAGCATCAACCCCCAGCGAGCATCCAGTGCGCTGCAATGGTATATCGTGACGGGCAAGAAGCAGACTTCGGCACAGCTGGCAGAGCTGCAGGCACTGCTCTACGAGGCCAAGGTGGCCGCCCGCTTCGAGCGCTTGCAGGTCGAACATGCCGCAGAGCTGGAAGCGCTGAAAGCCACTGACCGTCAGGCTCATCAGGAACTGCTGAGCAACCTGCAGATAGAGGCTGAGGAGGCGCTGGCCAAGAATCCGCCCGCCCCCTTCACGGAGGCACAGAAACAGACCTATGCCCGCGTGGGTGGCGCTCCCCATCTGGACGGCGATTATACGGTCTTCGGCGAGGTGGTGGAAGGGATGCCGATAGCCCTGCGCATCGGACGCACGCCAGTGGATGCGAAGGAGCATCCACGCCGTCCTGTGCACATCAAACGTGTCACGATCGAGTGAAAACGGACGAAAGAAGTATGAAATCCCAGTTTCTGATAGCTGCACCTGTGAGCGGATCGGGCAAGACAACGATTGCCCGAGGCCTGATGGCGTTGTTCACGGCGAAGGGGCTGAAGGTGCAGCCCTTCAAATGCGGACCGGACTATATCGACACGAAATTCCACGAGGCCGTTACGGGGCGTCCGAGCATCAATCTTGACACCTTTATGGCTTCTCCGGAGCACGTGAGCGCGCTCTTTGCCCACTACGGCGCCACTGCTGACGTGTGCGTGGTGGAGGGGATGATGGGTTTCTTCGACGGCTACGACCGCGAACGGGGCTCTTCCTACGAGGTAGCGCGGGTGTTAGGCATTCCTGTTGTCCTGGTGGTGGACGCGAAGTCGGCCGCCTATTCGATGGCAGCACTGCTCTCGGGCTTTCTCCGTTTCAGGGACGATGTGCAGGTGGCTGGCGTCATCTTCAATAAGGTAGGCTCTGAGCGCCATTTTCAGATGCTGCAACAGGTGTGCGAGGACTTGCAGATACCGTGCTTGGGCTATTTGCCCAAGGCATCGGCCATAGAACAAGGATCACGCTACCTGGGACTGGACTTCTCGGAAGCTGCAGAGACGGAAGAACTCGTGCAGCTGCTGGAGAAAAATATCGACGTACAGAAGCTGCTGGAGTTAGGCGCTGAAGAGACAGGTCCTCAGGCCATAAGATGTGAATCTTCAGCGGTGAACACCACAGGCCATGTCCTCGTGGCACGCAATGCAGAGTCTTTCTCGTTTCTCTATCAGGAAACCCTGGACAGCTTCACCTCTGTCAGCTTCTTCGACCCGGAAAGGGATGTCCCAGACTTTTCTGATGTCAGCCTGCTCTACCTGCCCGGCGGCTATCCTGAAAAGCATTTGGAGGCATTGACGGAGAACGAGGCCTGCCGCAAAGCCATCAGGGACTATGCCGAGCGGGGCGGCCATGTAGTGGCTGAATGTGGGGGGATGATGTATCTCTGCGAGCAGATTGTCACGGATGAGGGCGAGTTTCCCATGTGCGGTGTGCTGCCTTATCGGATTTCCGCCCGCAAGGCCGACCGGAAGCTGTCGCTCGGCTATCGGCGCTTTGAACTCAACGGTCAGGAATATCGCGGACACGAGTTCCATTATACGCAATTCCTCGGCGCGGTCCCGCCATCTGCCTGTCAGGTCTATAACGCCAAGGGCGAACCGGTTCCCACGCCCGTGTTCAACTTCAAAAACGTATTGGCGAGCTACACGCACCTCGGGCCCATCCCCTTGCCTCTCTCTCTCGCCAAGGAGGATGGCACGCGAGAACGGCTTCGCCCCGTGATGTTTGCCGGAACAGGCAGCGATGTGGGCAAGAGCGTCGTTGCGGCTGCATTCTGTAGGATTTTCAGGCAGGACGGCTATCAGCCGGCCCCGTTCAAGGCGCAGAACATGGCGCTCAACAGCTATGTCACCCCCGAAGGCTTGGAAATAGGCCGTGCGCAGGCTGTCCAGGCGGAGGCTGCAGGCATTCCCTGTCACACCGACATGAATCCTCTGCTGCTGAAGCCTCAGAGCGACCACACCTCCCAGGTGGTGCTGCACGGAAAGCCCATTGGCAGCAAGGAGGCTTATGATTATTGGCGGCGCGGCAGCTCGGACATAGACTTCCGCAAGGAGGTGTGCGCGGCTTTCGACCGTCTGGCCTCGCGCTACCATCCCATCGTGATGGAGGGCGCAGGGAGTATCGCGGAGGTGAACCTGAAGGACCGCGACCTAGTGAATATGGCGATGGCACGTCACGCACAGGCCGCTGTCATCCTGGTCGGAGACATCGACCGTGGAGGCGTCTTTGCCAGCGTCTATGGGAGCATCGCCTTGCAATCCCCTGAGGACCGTAAGCTCATCAAAGGAATCATCATCAACAAGTTCCGTGGTGATATGCGCCTCTTCGATGAAGGACGGAAGATGCTGGAGGAGATTTGCGGAGTGCCGGTGCTGGGGGTCATCCCTTATTATAAGGATATTTATATCGACGAGGAGGACAGCGTGGCTTTGGAGCGAAAGAAGAAAGCCCTCTCCCCGCAGCTCGGCGACAGGCCTCAGGTGCAGATTGCGGTGGTTCTGCTCCGCCATATCAGCAACTACACCGATTTCAATGTGCTGGAGCGTGACCCTCGTGTCAACCTCTTTTACACCAATAACACCTCTGACTTCCAGCGGGCTGACATCATCATCCTGCCAGGGACCAAGGCCACGCTCGACGACCTGATGGAGCTGCGCCGCAACGGCTGTGCACAGGCGATTCAGCGCGCTCATCGCGAGGGTAAAATGGTCGTCGGAATCTGCGGCGGTTATCAGATGCTGGGACAGACGGTTGAAGACCCCGAAGGCATTGAGGGCTCTGTCACGCGCCTGCCGGGCCTCGGTCTCCTGCCCGTCAACACGGTGATGTCTGCCGAGAAGACGACCCGTCAGGTGACTTTCCAGTTCGAGGGTCAGGCGTGTCAGGGTTATGAAATCCATCAGGGCATCAGCACGATGTCAGATGGCAGTGCCGCCGCATCCATAGTCCGGACAGAGCACTGTATAGGGACTTATATCCACGGCTTCCTCGACAACGCCCCCGTCATCGAGCAGCTGCTGGGTGATTTAACCAGTCGTCCGTCACCTGCTGCCAGTCAGAGCTATGCCGCCTTCAAGGAGGAACAGTATGACAAGCTGGCGGCTCACGTGCGACAATATGTGGATTTGGAACGGATTTATGAAATACTCAAGAGTTGAAAGTTAAGAGTTAAGAGTTGAAAGTTCAAAGTTCAAAGTTCAATGTTCAAAGTCTATGATTGAAGGCCACGGCGACGACGCATATCATTACAAGGATATTAGGAGCGATTTCTCTTCTAATATTTGTGCTCATGGGAGTCATCAAGCTCTGATGAACCACTTGGCGGCTCATCCAGAGCTCATCAGCCACTATCCTGAGCCTGAGGCGTGGACGCTGGAGCGGATGATAGCGGAAAGACATGGCATAGACCCGCGGCAGGTCATCGTCACCAGCGGTGCCACAGAAGCCATCTATCTTGTGGCAAGAAGCTTCGGGCTTTCGAGGGCGGTCATTCCTGCGCCCACATTCAGCGAATACGCCGATGCCAGTAGGCAGGCAGGCCTTGCGGTGGAGACTGTTCCCCTCCACGACAAGGCGGGGCAGGGCAAGGGGGCTCTTTTGTGGCTGTGTAATCCCAATAACCCGACCGGCGAGGTCTATGACCAGCTCTACATCGAGCAAATGATGGCTGAATACGAGCTGCTGGTGCTCGACCAGAGCTATGAGAATTACACCGATGCCCCTGTGATGTCGCCGCAATGGACGTGTAGAACGTCTAATGTCGTTCAGTTACATTCCATGACCAAGACCTACGGCGTGCCGGGCCTGCGATTGGGTTATATCACAGCACATGAAAGCCTGACGGGACATATACGAAAATATATTCATCCGTGGAGTGTGTCGGCGATGGCAGCAGAAGCGGGTAAATTCCTGTTGCAGCACGACGAGTTCATCTGCCGTCCTGATTTGAAGGAGACACAGCGACTTCGCCACTATCTCCAGCAGATAGAGGGGATTGCAGTCAGTCCCACCCAAACCAATTTCATGCTGTGTCAGCTGCAGTGCCATGCAGCCTCTGAGCTGAAACACTACTTGGCTGCGGAACATCATATTCTCATTCGCGACGCTTCCAACTTCCAGGGGCTTACACCGCGCCACTTCCGCGTTGCAGCCCAGACGCCCGAGGAGAACGATGCATTGGTGGAGGCTATTCGGCAATTCGTGAAGACAGGAAAATCCTAACAACGATGGTGGAAGTGATTGTACCTTTACTCATTGGTTGGCTGTTGGATCTCTGGCTGGGCGATCCTGCAAGGCTGCCTCATCCTGTTGTGGGCTTCGGAAAGATGATAGCGGCTTGCGAGCACAGGCTGAACAAGGGCAACCATCGTCAACGGAAGGGGGCTGTGACGGCGACGCTTCTCATCCTCTTTGTTTTTGGCGTCACAGCCTTCTTGCGCCATTTTTTCTGCTACCTTCCATCGCCTTACGAAGATGTGTTGAGGCTTCTCTTCGATGCCCTCGTGATTTTCTATTGTCTTGCTGGAACAACGCTGATTCGCGAGGTGCGACAGGTTTTCCTGGCCCTTGACCGTTCGTTGGATGAAGGCCGACAGCAAGTGGCCCGCATTGTCGGGCGCGACACGTCAGAGCTCT
>Ga0310786_10001556_pt1 | contig 36902 bp, 28 predicted proteins | sample AusTroGonzalo_MG_FD_203881 | JGI IMG/M metagenome (GOLD analysis project Ga0310786, IMG submission 203881) | Bovine rumen microbial communities from tropical cattle in Woodstock, Queensland, Australia - Gonzalo_03 (v2) (version 2) | ecosystem: Host-associated > Mammals > Digestive system >... | reverse complement strand
GCGACAGCCTGCAGGACGTCGCCCAGTTTGTCGCGCAGGACCTGTCCACCATAGACGGGGTGCTCTCCACCGCGACGCACTTCATGCTTAAGACCTACAAGGCGAAGGGCGTCCTCGATGTGCAGGGCGACGACGGCAGGCTGGCGGTGACGCCGTAGCCGAGGGGCGAGGTCAAGGGACGTTCAGGAGGTAAAGAGATGGCAGTAGACTTGGCGCAGAAGGCGCAGAACTTCACGAACCGCGGGCGGCAGGCGCTCGAGTCGGGGCGGTACGAACTCGCCGTCGACATGCTCATGGAGGCCGTGTCGGCGGCTCCGGACGTCCTGGAGACGCGCAAGCTGCTGAGGGCGGCTCAGATCGCGAACTTCCGAAGGAACGGCAAGGCGGGCTTCGGGGCGAAGCTCGGCTACATGATGGACAGGCAGCGGATCATGGGCCTCGTCAAGAAGGGCGAGGGCGCGGCGGCGATGGCCGAGGCGGAAAAGCTCCTCTGCAAGAACCCGCTAGACCCGGACAACATCGAGGCGGCGGTCAAGGCCGCCGAGGCCGCGGGCAAGACCGACCATGCGGCGATCTCCATCGAGGCCGCCTACGAGTGCAGCAACAAGGACCCGGCCCTGCTGGAGCGCGTCGCGACCTACTACCAGATGGCGAAGAACTGGGACAAGGCGAGGGACGCCTACCAGAAGCTCGCGGAGATAAAGCCCGGCGACCAGCGCGTCATGCAGCTCCTCAAGAACACCGAGGCGCAGGCGACGATGAACGCCGGATGGGAGCAGACCGCCGGCAAGAAGGGCGGCTTCCAGGCGCTCATCGCCAACAAGGAGCAGGCCAAGAAGCTCGACCAGGCGAACAAGGCCGTCATCACCGGCGACGACGCCGAGGCCCTGATCCAGGAAAAGCTCGCGCAGATCGAGAAGGAGCCCAAGAACATGAACTTCAGGCGCGCGCTCGCCCGCCTGTACGTCCAGAACAAACGCTACGCGGAGGCCGTCGAATGCCTGCAGGCCGCCCTCGAGGCGTCCGGGTCTATGGACCCCGAGCTGGACAGGATGCTCTCCCAGACATACGTCCAGTACTACGACCAGCAGATCGAGGAGTACCGCGCCGCCGGCGACGAGGAGTCCGCCGCGAACCTCGAGAGCGAGAAGAACCAGTTCGTGTTCGACGACCTCGCCGCGCGCGTGGAGCGCTACCCGAACGACCTCCACCTCAGGTACGAGCTCGGCCTCCAGTACTACACGTACGAATACTACGACGAGGCGCTCGAGCACCTCCAGCTCGCGCAGAGGAGCCCTAAGGACCGCCTCTGGGCGCTGTACTACCTCGCGATGTGCTTCCTCATGAAGGGCCAGACCGACATGGCCGTCATGCAGCTCGAGACGGCCCGCGACGCCATCCCGACGATGGACGAGCTGAAGAAGAAGGTCGTTTACCAGCTCGGGCGCTGCGCAGAGGACTCCGGCGACCTGGAGAAGGCGTACCAGTACTACAAGGACGTCTACTCGACCGACGTCGGCTTCGAGGACCTCTCCGAGAGGATGCTGACCGTCTCGCAGGCGCTCAAGGCGCAGCAGCAGGGGTAGGCGACGGGACGGAGCCTCGGCCCCGTCCCGGACTGGCAGCCCCAAGGAGAGTCGAACTCCTCTACCAAGCATGAAAAGCTCGTGTCCTAGCCGATAGACGATGGGGCCGCAACAAAGAGCACACATTATACCAAAAATTGCGGCGGAGATGCAAGTGCGATGACAGATCGTGAGGCGTACATCGCTTTCAACCTCACCGAGCAGATAGGTTCGGTCCGGGTTTCGGAACTCGCCTTGCGCGCAGGCTCGGTGTCCGCCGCATGGGAGTCATACCCGAACAAGGTCGCCAGGTCAGGCGGAGATGTCGACTGGCGGCGGGAGATCGCGACGGCCGGGAAGTTCGGCGTCGACATAGTGACGCCCGCCGACGAAGACTACCCGGAGCAGCTTGGAAACGCCCCCGGACACCCGCTCGCGCTCTATGTCAAGGGCAACGTGAAGGCGCTCTCGCTCCCTTCGATCGCCATCGTCGGCACGCGGCGCGCGACGCAGTACGGACTCGACCAGGCGGACAGGCTGGCGCGCGACCTGGCGTCCGGCGGATGGACGGTAGTCTCCGGCCTTGCGTTGGGAATAGACGCGGAGGCCCACGCCGGCGCGCTGGCCGCGGGCGGAGTTACCATAGGCGTCCTCGGCTCCGCACTCGACGAGTTCTACCCGGAGGAGAACCGCGAGCTCGCGCGCGAAATCGTCAGGAAGGGAGGCGCGGTCGTCAGCGAGTTCCCGTTCGGCCGCCCGCCGGACCAGCAGACGTTTCCGCAGCGCAACCATGTCGTTGCTGCGCTGGTCCGCGGCGTGATCGCGGTGGAGGCCCCGGCGAAGAGCGGCACTCTGATAACCACGGGCATCGCCGCCGACCTCGGACGCGTCGTCATGGCAGTCCCTGGACGAGTCGACAGCAGGTCGTCGGCCGGCTGCCTCAAGCTCATACGCGACGGCGCGCGGCTGATCCGCAGCGCCCGCGACGTCGAGGATGAGATGGGCGAGCTGTTCCCGGGGCATATCCGCCCGCAGGCCGGCCGCACTCCGCCACGGACAGGCGAGGAGGCGAAGCGCCCCGCCCGGGCCCCCGGGCCCTCGTTCAGCCTGGAGGAGTCCATGGTCATGCGCGTCGTGGACTCGGAGGGCGTCTCGCTGGACACGATCGTCGAGAAGACCGGGCTCTCCGCCGCAAAGGTCAACTCTCTCTGCATGACCCTGCGCATGAAGGGCAGGCTTAGGTTCTTTCCGGGGAATCGCGTCGCGCTGCCGCGCGAACCTTGACCGAAGGGGGATTCGGCGCGAGATGAGACAGATGGAATCGAATGGAAGAACAGGCGGGGGCGTGTACTTCGTGTCCGGGATAGACACCGGCGTAGGCAAGACCGTGGCGACAGGGCTGATGGCGCGTCATCTCGCCGCATCCGGCGTCGACGCGATCACCGTGAAGATGGTGCAGACGGGATGCGACGGCTTTTCCGAGGACTTGGCCGAGCACCGCCGCATCTGCGGCGTCGGCGAGCTGCCGGAGGACGCTGAGGGACTTACCGCCCCCGCGATATTCAGGTTTCCATCGTCGCCGCTCCTCGCTGCGGGCCTGGAGGGTCGGGCCGTTGACCTCGACCGGATCGCTGAGTCGGTCCGTGCCTGCGCCGAGCGCCGTGGAGTCGTCCTCGTCGAAGGCGCGGGAGGAATGCTCGTCCCGCTTTCGGACGACGTGCTGGCGGCGGACTTCGCCGCGTCGCATGGATGGACTCTTGTGCTTGTGGGGTGCGGACGCCTGGGCTCGGTGAACCACACGCTGCTTTCGCTTGAGGCCGCCAAGGCCCGCGGCATGCGTGTCGCGGGCGTCGTCTACAACTGGTGCGAGGGAGTCGACCCCGTAATAGACGCGGACACCGAGGCGACTATCCGACGCAGCCTCTTGAAGATGGGATTCCCGCCTGTTGTCGTGCGCGTCCCGCGCGTTCCCGCCGGCGGGCCGTATCCTGACGTGGACTTTTCGGAGATATTCGCATGACGGCGCTCGAATACGACAGGTCCCACGTCTGGCATCCGTACGCGTCGCTCAGGGATCCGCCTCGCGTCAGGCTCGCGGCGCGTGCGGAAGGCGTGGACATCATCCTTGATGACGGGCGCCGCCTGGTAGACGCGGTCTCTAGCTGGTGGTGCGTCGCGCACGGCCACAACCATCCGGCGATTGCCGAGGCCGTCCGCCGCCAGTCGGAGAAACTCTGCCACGTCATGTTCGGGGGCTTCACCCACGCGCCGGCGGTAGAGCTGGCGGAGCGTCTCGCGTCTATAGCGCCGCCTGGGCTGGACAAGGTGTTCTTTGCGGACTCCGGCTCCATATCGGTCGAGGTCGCCGTCAAGATGGCGATACAGTACCAGCAGGCGAAGGGTCGTCCGGAACGCTGCAAGATGGTCGCGCTGAAGGGCGGCTACCACGGCGACACTGCCTGCGCGATGGCGCTTTCCGACCCGGACGGGATGCACGTGCTTTTCCGCGGAATGATGCCTCGCCACTTCTTCGCGCCCAAGCCGTCGTCGTCGCCGGAAGACTGGGCCGCAGAACTCGAGCGCCTTGTAGACGAACATGACGGCGAAGTGGCCGGCGTGATATGCGAGCCGGTCTTCCAGGCGGCGAACGCCATGAACTTCTACGACCCCGCGCACCTCGCCGCCATGCGGCGCATCTGCGACGAGCGCGACCTTGTGCTCGTCTTCGACGAGATAGCTGCTGGGCTGCACCGGACGGGGCCGCGCTGGGCGCACGGACACTGCGCGGCTCCCGCCGCCCCTGACGTCATGTGCGTCGGCAAGGCCCTGACGGGCGGACACATCACGTTCGCCGCGACGATTGCCTCGGAGCGTGTCGCGGACACGATATCGAATGGCTCCGTCGGCGCGTTCATGCATGGACCGACGTACATGGCCAACCCGCTCGCCTGCGCTGCCGCCAATGCGTCGCTGGGGCTTTTCGCGTCTTCTGACTACGAGTCTGCCGCGCGGCGCATCGAGGGAGTCTTCCGGGACGGGCTCGCACCCCTTGCGCGGCTCCCCAACGTGCGCGACGTGCGAGTACTCGGCGCGGCGGGCGTGGTGGAGGTGGGTCGCCTGCCGTCCCGCGGGGACATCGACCGCGTCATCGACGAAACAGGAGTCTGGCTGCGTCCATTCGCGAACTTCGTGTACGCGATGCCGCCGCTTGTCACGGGCCAGGCGACGGCTGGGCGCATCGTGGATGCGATCGCGGCCGTCGCCGCGCTTCCGCCGGGCCCTGAGGTCGCGGGGGACTTCCATGAATGACCGGCGTCGGCTTTGCGTGAAGATGCGCGCCTCGCGCGGCGGAGAGCACGTCTCCGGCGCGGAGCGCATAGTGTCCGAATCTGCGGTGCCCAGGACTCTCGCATCGCTCGCCAAGCGGGCGCTCACGCATTCGAAGGGGAAGCCGGACTTCATCAACCTGAAGGTCGAGGAGCCCGGCGAAGTCGTCCGCCTCGCGGCCCTGCCCGTGACGACGAACGCGACTTCGAGCGCCGAGGAGGGGCGCAGGCTCTTCGCGGAGCTCCTGTCCGCCGCCGGCGTATCCCGCGCTGAAGAGATCATGGGGATGTTCTCCGGGTCCTATTCCATGCGCGGCGCAATGCTGGTTGACGCCGACACGCTCGAGCGCCTTGAGCCGGACCGCGCGCGCGGCGTCCGCGCTACGCGCATGGACTCCGATTCCCCCTGCGGCGACGTCTCCGGAAAGAACCACTTCGCGGAGGCGCTGGTGCTCGCGACGAAAGTCGCGAACGCGCCTGGGATTGTCGGCGAGATATGCGTCTCGGACGACCCCGACTACGTCACTGGCTACGTTGCCTCGAAGGGACTTGGATACCAGCGCGTCACCGTCGTCAAGGAGATGGGCGATCCGCGCGGCGGGCGGATATTCCTGTACAGGGGGCCGCGCGAGCGCGTTGCGGAGACGATTCGCTTTCTGGAGCGGCAGACAGTCCTTGTCGAGGTTCCGCAGCCGTCGCCCGCGGCAGGGCGGACGCTTTCCGGCGACTTGTCCGCGGACCTCGCCGAGATAGAGTCCGCCGGACTTTCGCGCCGATGCCGCGTGCTGGCCTCGGAGACCGGTCCGACGGCTGTCGTCGACGGCGAAGAGCTTGTGGTGCTTTCGTCCAACGACTACCTGGACCTTGCCCGCGACGAAAGAGTCGTTCAGGCGGCGGCGAATGCGGTGCGCAGATGGGGCGCTGGGACCGGAGGGTCGCGCCTCACGACAGGGACGCAGCCGCCGCACGTCGCGCTGGAGCGCCGCATAGCCGAGTTCAAGCGCGTCGAGGCCGCAGTTCTCTACGCGACGGGCTACATGGCGAACGTCGGTGTGTTGACCGCGCTCGCGGGGAAGGGGGACGTAGTTCTTTCCGACGAACTCAACCACGCTTCGATAATCGACGGATGCAGGCTGTCTGGCGCCGAGGTCCTCGTCTACCGCCATGCGGACATGGACGACCTGCGCGGGAAACTGGCCGAATGCAGCGGGTTCCGGCGGAGGATCGCGGTGTCGGACGGCGTTTTCTCGATGGACGGCGATCTGCTGGACCTCCCAAGCTTCCTCGAAGTGTGCCGTGCGGGCGGCGCGTATTCCGTCGTGGACGAGGCGCATGCGACGGGCGTTGTGGGTGCGACGGGGCGCGGGCTGGCGGAGCGCTTCGGCTGTGCGAGCCCGGACGTCGTGGTCGGGACGCTCTCGAAGGCGCTGGGGTCCGATGGAGGTTTTGCCTGCGGCTCTGCGGTGCTTTCGGAATACCTCCGCAACAAGTCGCGGCCGTTCATCTTCTCAACGGCGCCGGGATGCGGCGCGGTTGCGGCGGCGGACGCGGCGCTTGCAGTGCTGGAGGCGGAGCCATGGCGAGTGGAGCGGCTCAGGGAGAACGTGGCGTTCTTCGCCGGGGAGCTGTCGCGCCGCGGGGTGTCAGTCGCTGCGTCCGAATCCGCGATACTGCCGATAGCTGTCGGGGACGAGCGCAGGGCTGTTGCGGCGTCTGAGGAGCTTCGGCGGCGCGGGTTCCTCGTCCCGGCGATACGTTATCCGACGGTCGCGAAGGGCGCGGCACGCCTTCGCGCGGCCGTCATGTCCTCGCATGACAGGCTCTGTCTCTCGGCCGCCGCCGCCGCCGTGGCGGAAGCCCTGGTCGTTGGCGAGGCCTGATGTCCGCACAGCGTGCGGCGTCGGCTTACCGGGCGCAGGGCTTTGGCGGCGTGCCTAGGCCTTGGGCGCTTCGGCGACTTCGCTGCCCGTTCCGCGAATCTTTATGTGGAGCTCGCGGAGCTGTTGCTCGGTCACGTAGTTGGGCGCGCCCATGAGGAGATCCTGCGCCTTCTGGTTCATCGGGAAGGCGATCACCTCGCGGATGTTGGGCGTGTCGGTGAGGAGCATGACCATGCGGTCGACGCCAGGGGCGATGCCGCCGTGGGGGGGAGCCCCGAACTGGAACGCGCGGTGGAGGGCGCCGAACTTCTTGACGACGTCGTCCTTGGTGTAGCCCGCGATCTCGAACGCCTTGTACATGACCTCGACCTGGTGGTTGCGGATCGCGCCCGAGCTGAGCTCGATGCCGTTGCAGACGACGTCGTACTGGTACGCCTCGATGGTGAGCGGGTCCTTGGTGTTCAGCGCCTCCAGCCCGCCCTGCGGCATCGAGAAGGGGTTGTGCGAGAAGATGGTCTTGCCGGTCTCGGGATCCTTCTCGAAGAACGGGAAGTCGACGATCCAGCAGAAGCGGTAGACGCCGTGCTCGCGGATGTCGTTCGTCATGTGGTCGGCGATGTCGGTGCGGACGAGCCCGGAGAGGCGGTTGCACTCGTCGACGTCGGCGGCCATGAAGAAGAGCGCGTCGGTCGGCTCCATGCCGGCGAGCTTCTTCATCTCCTCGAGCTGGTCGGCCGAGAGGAACTTCGCGATCGGGCCCTTGAGCTCGCCTTCCTTCGTCCAGCTGATGTAGCCGAGCCCCTTGCCGCCGTTCTCCTTGACGAACGCCTCGCGCTTGTCGAACCAGGTCCTTGTCTCGACGCCGACGATGCCCTTGACGAGCAGGCCCTTGACGAGCCCGCCGTTCTTGACGCACGCCGCGAACGCCTTGAAGTCGGCCTTGGCGAAGAAGTCCGACATGTCGATCCACTTGAGCGGGTTCCTGAGGTCGGGCTTGTCGGAGCCGTAGGTCATCATCGCGTCGCGGTACTTGATGCGCGGCCACGGCGCCTCGGTGCATTCCCAGGTGGAGAACTTCTTGAAGGTCTTGCCGACGACGTCCTCGACGACGGCGAAGATCTCGTCCTGCGTCGCGTAGGACATCTCGATGTCGAGCTGGTAGAACTCGCCCGGGCTGCGGTCGGCGCGCGCGGCTTCGTCGCGGAAGCACGGCGCGATCTGGAAGTACCTGTCGAAGCCCGAGACCATCAGGAGCTGCTTGAACATCTGCGGCGCCTGCGGCAGGGCGTAGAACATGCCGCGGTGGATGCGGCTCGGCACCAGGTAGTCGCGCGCGCCCTCGGGCGACGAGGCGGTGAGGATCGGCGTCTGGAACTCGTGGAAGCCCTTGGCCCACATCTGCTCGCGGAGGAAGCGGATCACCTCCGAGCGGAGGACGATGTTCCTGTGCAGCTTCTCGCGGCGGAGGTCGAGGAAGCGGTACTGGAGCCTCACGTCCTCGCTCTCGTCGGCCTTTTCGTCGGGGATGTATATCGGCGTCACCTGCGAGGCGGACTCCATCACGAGCTCGTTCGCCTCGATCTCGATCTCGCCTGTCGGGAGCTCGGGGTTGATCGTGTCAGGCGTCCTCAGCTTCACCTCTCCGGTCACCGTGATGACGCTCTCCAGATGCGCCTTCTCGACGAGGCCGAAGAAGCTGCGTGAGGGGTGGACGACGATCTGCGTGAGGCCGTAGTGGTCGCGGAGGTCCACGAAAAGGATGCCGCCGTGGTCGCGGAGGCGGAACATCCAGCCGGAAAGTCTGACGGTCTTGCCCGCGTCGGAGGCGCGGAGCTCGTTGCATGTGTGCGTGCGATACGGATGCATTATGTTGGTTCTCCTGTGTTTGGCCGCATATTATACCAAAATTCGTCCTGCGATTGCACACCGAGTTTGCTTTCTGCACGGGAAGGCCCGCCGGAGGGGCCCACGCTACTGACCGGCATTGCGACAAGGACGAAAATAAGGTATAATATTCCGCATGGCAGAGACAGTCGCTGTATATCCCGGGACGTTCGACCCGATGACGAAAGGGCACTTCGACCTCATACAGAGGGCGTCCAAGCTCTACGACAGGCTCATTGTCGCGGTCGCGGCGACGAGCACGAAGGACCGTGCGATGTTCACGGGCGAGGAGCGGCTCAACATGATCCGAGAGGACGCGAAAGGCGCGGGCCTCTCCAACGTCGAGGTGAAGGTGCTGGACACGCTGCTCGTGGACTTCTGCCGCAGGGAGGGCGCGAAGGTCGTCATCCGCGGCGTCAGGGTTTACAGCGACTTCGAGTACGAGTTCCAGATGGCGCTGACGAACCGCCGCCTCGCGCCGGAGATCGAGACGCTGTTCATGATGCCGTCCGAGAGCCTGGCGTACGTGACGGCGTCCACGGTGCGGGAGATCGCGAGCTACGGCGGCGACACGGCGCCTTTCGTCACGGAGGCGGTGCAGAGGCATTTGAAGGAGAGACAGAGAAAATGAAGGAAATCAGCGGAGACATAAAGTACGTCGGAGTGAACGACCACGACATCGACCTTTTCGAGGGGCAGTACGTCGTCCCGAGGGGCATGGCCTACAATTCGTATCTCGTCAAGGACGAGAAGACGCTCGTCTTCGACACGGTCGACGCGCGCTTCGGCGAGGAGTGGCTTGCGAACATCAAGTCCGAGGTCGGCGACGCGCAGGTGGACTACCTCGTCGTCCAGCACATGGAGCCGGACCATTCCGCCAACGTGGAGCTGTTCGCCGAGCGCTATCCCAACGCGACGATCGTCGCGAGCGCACAGGCGTTCGTCATGATGAAGAACTTCTTCGGAACCGACTTCTCAGACCGCCGCATCGTCGTGAAGGAGGGCGACACTCTCTCGACCGGCAGGCACGTGTTCACGTTCGTTGCCGCGCCGATGGTCCACTGGCCCGAGGTTGTCGTGACGTACGACGCGGCCGACAAGGTGCTGTTCTCCGCGGACGGGTTCGGCAAGTTCGGCGCCAACGACGTGGTGGACCCGGAGGGCTGGGACTGCGAGGCGCGGCGCTACTACATCGGCATCGTCGGCAAGTACGGCCCCCAGACGCAGGCCCTGCTCAAGAAGGCCGCGGGGCTCGACATCAGGACCATCTGCCCGCTGCACGGGCCGGTCCTGTCGACGCCTGAGGAGATCGCGCACGCGGTCGCGCAGTACGACACGTGGTCCAGCTACTCCGTAGAGTCGCCCGGCGTCTGCATCGCCTACACCTCCGTCTACGGCCACACCAAGGCCGCCGTGGCGAAGCTGAAGGAGATGCTGCTCGCGAAGGGGTGCCCGAAGGTCGCGGTCAGCGACCTCGCGCGCGACGACCAGCCGGAGGCCGTGGAGGACGCCTTCCGCTACGGCAGGCTTGTCCTGGCTACGACGACGTACAACATGGACATATTCCCCTGGATGCGTCACTTCATCGACCACCTTGTCGAGCGCAACTACCAGAACCGCAGGGTCGGCCTGATCGAGAACGGTTCGTGGGCGCCGAACGCTGCGAAGGTCATGAAGGGGATGTTCGAGAAGTCGAAGGGCCTGACGTTCTGCGACACGGTCGTTACGATCAAGAGCGCGCTCGGCGCGGAGTCCGAGGCCAAGCTCGCGCAGCTCGCGGACGAGATACTCAAGGACTGACGGGCTGGGACATGCGTTGAGAGACCGCATAGCCAGACACGTCGCGGAGCTGCCCAAGAGCGGCATCCGGAGGTTTTTCGACATCGTGGCGCAGTCGAAGGACGTCATTTCGCTCGGCGTCGGCGAGCCCGACTTCGACACGCCATGGCACATATCGCGCGCTGCGGTGACATGCCTAGAGAACGGCGGAACGCACTACACGTCCAACCTCGGCACCCCGCAGCTGCGCCAGGCGATATCCCGCTACCTCGAGCGGCGCTTCGCCGCGACGTTCGCGTGGAACGGGGAGATACTCGCGACGGTGGGCGTCTCTGAGGCGATCGACCTCGCGATAAGGGCGCTTTGCGGGCCTGGCGACGAGGTGCTGTACCACGAGCCGTGCTTCGTGAGCTATGCGGCGACAGTCCGTCTCGCCCACGCCGTCCCGGTGGCGGTCGAGACGAGGGTAGAGGACGAGTTTCGCCTGACCGTGGACGCGCTGGAGAGGAAGGTCACGCCTCGCACCAAGGCGCTGCTGCTGAACTTTCCGTGCAATCCGACAGGCGCAACCCTCGGCGCGGACGAGATGCGCGGCATACTCGGCTTCTGCGAGAGGCACGACCTGATTCTGCTTGCGGACGAAGTGTACTCCGAGCTCAACTACGAGATAGACGACGACGCGCCGCCTAGTCCGCTCGCGTCCTTCGCGGGTTTCCCCGATCACCGCGACAGGGTCGTCCTGCTGAACGGATTCTCCAAGAGCTGGGCGATGACGGGCTACCGGCTAGGGTACGCGGCGGGCCCGTCCGACATCATCGACGCGATGATGAAGATACACCAGTACGGCATCATGTCGGCCCCCACGCTCGCCCAGGCGGCCGGCGTCGAGGCGATGGACTTCGGCGACAGGGACGTCGCGAAGATGCGCCGGGAGTACCGGAGGCGCCGCGACTTCATGGTGCCGGCGCTCAACGGCATGGGGCTCGCGACCATGATGCCCAAGGGCGCGTTCTACCTTTTCCCCGACGTGCGGTCGACCGGGATGTCCAGCGAGGAGTTCGCGATGAAGCTCCTGAAGGACCACGGCGTCGCATGCGTCCCCGGAGGGGCGTTCGGGCCGTGCGGGGAGGGCTTCGTGAGGATGAGCTACGCCACTTCGATGGACAAGCTCAAGGTCGCGGCCCGGCGCATCGCGGCCATGCTCGGCGCATAGATCGCCGCAACATCCCGCTTGACAATCCGGCGAGATGGGTGTATATTTACCCACAATGATGGAATGCGAAGGCGCGCACTGCGCGGCCTAGCCAGAAACGGAACAGAACTGAGTGCACAACGCAAGAAGACAAATGGGAAAGAAACTGCTGATAGTGGAGTCGCCCGCGAAGGCGAAGACGATAGGCAAGTACCTTGGCGGGGACTTCTCCGTCAAGAGCTCGGTCGGCCACATACGCGACCTGCCTACCGGGAACGGGGCGATCAAGATATCCGAGGCGGGCGAGGGCAAGTGGACCTTTACGCCGACATACGTGGTGTCCGAGGGCAAGGAGAAGGTCGTGGCCGAGCTGAAGGACGCCGTGAAGAAGTCCGACGAGATATACCTCGCGAGCGATCCCGACCGCGAGGGGGAGGCCATCGCGTGGCACCTCAAGGAGGTGCTTTCGCCAGTCGCCGGCGGCAAGCCGTTCCACCGCGTCACCTACAACGAGATCACGAAGCCGGCCGTCCTCAAGGCCGTGGCCGAGCCGCGCGACATCGACATGCCGCGCGTTGACGCGCAGCAGGCGCGCCGCATACTCGACAGGCTGGTCGGCTACAAGGTGTCGCCGCTCCTGTGGAAGTACATCCCGTGCCCCAACAACCGCAGCCTCAGCGCGGGCCGCGTGCAGTCCGTCGCGCTCCGTCTCCTCGTGGAGCGCCAGCGCGAGATAGACGCGTTCGTCCCCGAGACGTACTTCCTGATGGGCGTCGAGGCGAAGAAGCGAGGGGACGACTCCGCGACGTTCGCCGCCAAGCTTGCCAGGTACGACGGGGAGAAGCCCGACGTCAAGGAGCGGCAGGCGGCGGACAACATACTGCTCGACCTCGCCGGCGCGACGCTAGAGGTGACCGACCTCAAGGCGCATCCGAAGACACGGCACGCGCTGCCGCCGTTCACGACCTCAACGCTACAGCAGGCGGCGTCGAGCGTCCTCGGGTTCTCGCCCGGCAAGACGATGAAGATCGCGCAGTCTTTGTACGAGCGCGGCCTCATCACCTACATGAGGACGGACTCGGTGAACGTGTCCGAGCTGGCGCGTGCGGCCGCGAGGGACTTCGTCGTGTCGAACTACGGCGCGGAGTTCTACCCCGAGAAGCCGAACTTCTTCAAGTCGAAGGCCGACGCGCAGGGCGCGCACGAGGCGATACGCCCGACGGACGTCGCGCTGCAGCCGCAGTCGTCGGGGCTGGAGTCGGCCGACCTCAAGCTGTACGACCTGGTCTGGAGGCGCTTCCTCGCGAGCCAGATGGCGGACGCGAAGACGACGGTGCGGACGGTCTCGCTCGAGGCGCGCAAGGCCGCACTCGCACACTCCTACCTCTTCACCGCCAGCGCCACGGAAGTGGACTTCGAGGGATTCCTCAGGGTCATGAACCTCTCGCTCAGGGGCAGGCGCGCCGACGGGGAGGAGGACGACGACTCCGACGAGGTTCAGCGCCTCCCCCCGCTCTCCGTAGGCGAGGCGCTCGACGCGGCGCGCTGGCTCGCGGACGAGAAGAAGACGAAGGGCCCGGCGCACTATTCCGAGGCGTCGCTCGTCAAGGCCCTCGAGGAGAACGGCGTCGGGCGTCCGTCGACGTACGCCGCGACGATAGAGACGCTGAAGGCGAGGGAGTACGCAAAGAGCGAGAAGCGCAAGCTCGTGCCGCTGGAGCGCGGCACCATGGTCTGCGACTGGCTGGTCAAGAAGCTGGACAACCTCTTCAACGTCGGCTACACCGCCAAGATGGAGGCCGAGCTGGACAAGGTCGAGGAGGCCGGCGAGCCGATGGACGAGATGCTCAGCGAGTTCTACGCCAAGTTCCGCGCGGCCCTTGCCGCGTGCGCGGAGCCGGCCCCCGACAAGTCGAAGTTCGACCTTGTGTTCTCCCTCCTGGACCAGGTGAGCAAGTGGAAGGAGCCCAAGACCGTCGGCAAGCGCACCTACGACGACAAGGCGTTCGTCGAGAGCGTCCGCAGGCAGTGCGACGAGGGGCGCCCGCTGAGCGCCAGGCAGCTGGAGTTCCTGGTGCGCATGGTGTCGATGTACGCCGACCAGATACCGAACGCGGAGGCGACGATGAGGGAGGCCGGCATAGGCGCCGGGGCCTCCATCGTCGAGCAGAAGGCGGACGAGGGCCTGGTCAGGTACTGCTTCGAGACGATGGACCGCATCGGCGGCCTCATGAGGAACCCGTTCCTCAAGAGCCTCAGGGAGCAGGTAGACCGCGGACGGGGGCTTTCCCCGAAGCAGTTCTCAGTCCTCGCCAGGGCGATAGGCGAGAACGCCTCCGCCCTCGACGACTGCGACGAGGTGCGCGCGAAGCTTTCGGAGTTCGTGCCGGGCGGCTTCTCCACTATCGAGACCGACCCCGCCGTCCCCGGGCTGCTGAAGCTGATGGAAAGCGTCACCGAATGGCGCACGCCCGCGAGGAAGGGCAAGAAGGTCTACGACGACAGGGGCTTCGTGGACTCCCTCTGCGAGCAGTACAAGCGGCGTCATTCGCTCAGCCCCCGCCAGGTCATGGCGCTCCGGCGCGTGGCCGTGGCGTACCGCGACAAGATCCCGGACTTCGAAAGCAGGTCCGAGGGCCTCGGCCTGGCCAACATCCCGTCGAGCCGCGACAAGGACGCGGAGGTGATGGAGGGCGTCGCGGACGCCGCGGAGGTCCCGGCGAGGAAGAAGGGCGCGGGGAGGAAGCGTGCACCTCGCGCCTAGCGCGTCCTCGCCGGAGGACCCTCTCGTCAGGAGGTTCGAGTCGCACCTCCTGGCGGAGAGGAACGTCTCCGAGAACACCCGCATCGGCTACATGACCGACATCGCGCAGTTCGTCGCGCTCAAGTGGGGCGAGGCCGGGCCGCCGTTCAGGTGGCAGGACGTCGGCGAGGCGGACGCGAGGCGTTTCCTCTCCGAGCTCGGCAGGGGCGGCGCGTCCCCGACGACGCTCCGTCGCAAGCTTGCCGCGGTGCGCACGTTCTTCCGGTTCCTGCAGCGGGAACGCGTGCTCATCGACAACCCGTGCTCGCTGCTGAAGGGTCCGAGGAAGGCGAAGACGCTACCGAAGGTGCTGTCCGCCGGCGACGTGGCGCGGTTCCTCGAGCGCCCAGGCAAGGACTTGGCCGACGGGACGCTGGACGAATATTCCGCGGCGCGCGACTCCGCCATATTCGAGTTCCTCTACTCCACCGGCTGCCGAATAAGCGAGGCTACCGCCGTCAAGTGGGGCGAGATAGACTTCGGACGCGGAACGGTGATCGTGACGGGCAAGGGGTCGAAGGACAGGCTGGTCGTCCTCGGCGGCCCGGCGCTTTCGGCGCTGAACAGGCTGCGCTCCATCGTCGCTTCAAGGAGCCCGGACCTGGCGGACGATTCGGCGCATGCCTTCCTCGGCGACCGGCTCAAGAGGGTTTCCTCCCGTTTCGTCGAGCGCAGGATGAAGAGGTACCTGGCGGAGGCGGACCTACCGACGGACCTCTCCCCACACAAGCTCCGCCACAGCTTCGCCACGCACATGCTAGACGCGGGCGCGGACCTCCGCAGCGTCCAGGAAATGCTGGGGCACTCTTCGCTTTCCACCACCCAGATATACACCCATGTGTCCGTCGAGCGTCTGAAGGACGAATACGCCAAGGCCCATCCCAGAGCATGACGACGACATCCTCAATGCGCCGAGACGCCCTGTTCGCCGCCGCCCCGTACGCCGTGTGGATGGCGCTGATGCTGGCGTTGCCTTCTTCGGCGGCGGGGTATGCCGTGCGCACATGCGCGTCGGCGGCCGTGCTTGCTGCGTCGTGGTTCGCGCTTTCGCGCGCATCGGCGCGCAATTCCGGGCCGAGGCTGTCCGGCGTCGGATGCGCGGCATGGGGCGCCCTCGCTGGGATTGCCGTCGCCGTCCTCTGGATTGCCCCGGAGTACTCGGGCTTCTACCGAGACTGGTGCGTGATAGGCGACGTCCCGTCGCCGTCCGATCCCCAGACGTCGCCATACAGCCCGGCGGAGTGCGGCTGGGCGCTGACATGGGCGAGGCTGGCCGGCAGCGCGTTCGTGATAGCGCCGGCGGAAGAGCTGTTCTTCCGTTCCTTCCTCTACCGCAGGCTGCAGTCCCCTGCATGGAGGGACGACGCCCTGAGGCGCTTCGACCTGTCGGCCTTCCTGTGGACCGCCGGGCTCTTCGCGCTTGAGCACAACCGCATTGTCGCGGCGTTCGTCGCGGGCGCGGTCTATGGAATCGTCTACGTCAGGCGCGGAATCGCCGCTGCCGTCGTCGCGCACGTCGTCACAAATCTCGCCCTTGCGATGTATGTCGTCAAGACCGGCGCATGGGCGTTCTGGTGACGTGCTGGCGCACGGGTGACGTTCCTCGCCGCGATGCCACGTCTTCTCCGCCCGCGGCGGGTCGATGCGTCAAGCGCCGCCGTGTGTCCGAAGGTCGAGCCGGCGTTTCTACTTGGTCGGCTTCAGGAATTCGGTGAAGGTCTTGCCGTTGCGGGAGCCGGAGTACATCTTCACCCAGTCGACGTGCATCGCCGTCGGAAGCGTGGACTCGTCTATCTTGCCGACCCATTCGCCGCCGAGCTGCATGTCGATCATCAGGTAGAAGGGCTCTGTCCATGGATAGCGGATCGGGTCGTCGCCTACCTTGTCGTACGAGTGGGTCGTCTTCCCGTTCACAGTCCATGTGATCTTCTCGGGCGTCCACTCGATTGCGTAGACGTTCCAGTCGTTCGGCTTTATGTCGCCCTTGCCGCCTCTGGGCGGGTCGTTCTTGTGCTCTGCGGTCCAGGCGGAGTGGACTGTGTGGTAGACGAAGCCGTCGGAATTCAGCCGCTCGATGATGTCGATCTCACCGCAGTCCGGCCATTTTGCCGTTGGCTTCTCGGGCATCATCCAAATGGCCGGCCACGCGCCTTTCTGCGCCTCGAGCTTGCAGCGGACCTCGACCTTCCCGTATTTCACGGCGAGATGACCGTGGGTCGATACCCCGCCGGTGAGGACACTGCGCCTGTCCGCGGCGATGTCGTCGTTCTTCACGCCGTAGGCGTGGAGCTGGCCGTCCTTTACCGATATGAGGTCGGGTCTTTCGGACATGTTCCTGTTCCAGTCGGAAGTTCCCGGCCCTATGCGCGTCCATATCTTGTCGTTCAGCTTCGTTCCCTTGAAGTCCTCGGTGAACTTAAGTTTCCACACGACTGGCGCAGGCGCCGCGCCGACGGACTTCTTCTGAGGCACGCCTCTTGCAGCAAAACACGCCGAAGCGCACGCGAGGGATGCCATTGCCGCGAGTTGTATTTTCATGTTCTGCCTCCTTGCCTTGCCGCAGGGCGGGGCGTCCCCAGCCCTGTGTATGACATGATACCATTTTCCGCGCGGCGGCGCAATCGAGCGGTGGTGCCGACTTCCAAGCCACGGAAAACCCAGGAGGGCACTTGACATACCTACCTGAAGGTATGTATAATATGCGCCGACTCTCCATAGAAGGACAGGAGCGGGCATAATGCCTAGACGTGCAAAGATAGAGGCGGAGAAGACGCGCGCGAGGATACTCGCGAGCGCGTTGGCGCTTTTCGCCAGGAAGGGCTACGAGCGGACGACATTCAACGACATCGCGGCGCGGCTGAAGATGACAAAGGGCGCGGTGTACTGGCACTTCGAGTCGAAGGAGGCGCTTCTGATTGCGCTAGTGGACGAGATGCTTGAGAAGTTCGAGCGCCAGATAGTGGACATAATGCCGCGGAGCGAGCTGACATTCGAGGCGGTGGCGGACACGATGGTCAGGACTGCGCGCCTGGTTGTCGACGACCCGAAGGGGAGCGCGTTCTTCATGCTGATGAAGACGCAGGTCCGCTGGGGTTCGGACAGCATGCGCGCCGTGCGCGAGAACCTGCTCACCAACCAGCGCTTCGGCCCCTGGCATGCGTTCAGCCAGGCGGTTGAGAACGACAAGGCCGCCGGGCGCGCAAGAGCCGACGCGAATGCGGAGGAGGCCGCCAACATGTGCATCGCAGCGTGGGACGGCATGGTGCAGGCGAAGATAGACGGATTTCTGCGCACGGACATGTGTCTGACCATTCGGCACGCGTTTGACGCGGTTTGGAACTACATAAAGGCTTAAGTGGATCAACAAAGAGGAAGGCAACGGAAATGTCTGAGAAAACTGAGAAGCAGGGATCGGCGGTTGGGTCCGTCATCGGAACGATCATCCTTGTGGCGGTGTGCGTCGCTGGCGGATGGATCGCAAGAGACATGTGGCCGAAAAGCGACGACTCGGCCGACAAGGCGGCTGCTGCCGCAGCCGCTGCAGCAGCAGCAGCGCAGCAGACGGTCGCAGTCACGAACGCCGAGATGCGCGTCTACAATCTCCCAGAGCGCTTCGTCGCGCACGCCGAGGCAGTGCAGGAGGTGGACCTGCTTCCTCAGGTGGACGGCTACGTCAAGGAGATCAAGTTCAAGGAGGGCGACGTCGTAGAGGCGGGGCAGCTCCTCTACGTCATCGACGACGAGCGCTACCAGGCCGTGGTGAACCAGCGCAAGGCCGACCTTGAGGCGGCGGAAGCCGAGGCTCGCCGCGCCGAGCGCTATTACGAGCGCATGCAGAAGGCGGACGAGCGCGGCATCACCCAGCTTGAGCGCGACAACGCCGAGGCCGCGTCCGAGAAGGCAAAGGCCTCCGTCCTCCAGGCGAAGGCCAACCTCGTCGTCGCGGAGTACGACCTCAAGAAGACGACCGTCGTCGCTCCGATCTCCGGGCAGATCGGCAAGTCTGCGGCCCACCTCGGCGACTACGTGGCGCCGTCCAAGGGCGCGCTTGCGAAAATCGTGCAGATCGACCCGATTCGCGTGAGCTTCCCGCTGACCGACCGCGCCTACATCGCGTGGCGCCAGTCGCAGCGCAAGGGCACCGACCATGCGTTTCGCATGAGGCTCATACTTCCCGATGGCAGCGAATACGACAAGGCGGGCAAGTGGGACTTCGACGACAACCAGATGTCGCGCGAGACGGCGTCCATCATGATGCGACTCTCCTTCCCGAACCCCGAACGCCTTCTCATCCCGAACAGCTACGTGACGCTGCTCACCGACTACGAGACGCCGCCGAGCTATCCGTCGGTTCCGCAGCAGTGCCTCATCGACCTTCCCGGAGGCAACAGGGGCGTTTGGATAGTCAAAGACGACCTGACAGTCGAGCAGCGCGCCGTCGAAACAAAGGAGTCGTTCGAGGGGTGGACGCCGATAGTCAGCGGTCTTGAGGCGGGCGAGCGCGTAGTCCTCTCGGGCACGGCCAAGCCGCTAGGCCCGGGCATAAAGGTCACGCTCGCCGAGCCGACGTCCAACGACGACATCAACCCCGACCACAAGCCGCCGATCCAGGAGTGATCCGAAGATGAAGCTGTCCCTCAGGAAATCCATTGACGAGATAAAGACGTTCTCGCGGACGTTCGTCGAGAGGCCGCGCTTCGCGATGGTCATCGCGATCGTTCTCTCGATGGCCGGCGGCATGGCCATCTTCAAGCTGCCGGTTTCTCAGTATCCGCGCATCACCCCGCCGTCGATCCAGGTGAACTACACGTACCCCGGCGCGAACGCGAAGGAGGTGCTGAACACCGTCGCGATGCCTATCGAAGACGAGGTGAACGGCGTTGACGACATGCTCTACATGACGGGCAGTTGCGGCGACGACGGCACCTATTCTCTCACCGTGACGTTCGAGGTCGAGTCCGACCGCGACATGGACATGGTCAAGGTGCAGAACCGCGTCGCGCAGGCCGAGGCGAAGCTCCCGAGCGAGGTGAAGCAGCTTGGCGGGCGAATCCGCGCGCAGTCCGAGGACCACCTCGGCTTCATAGCCGTCCGATCTCCGAACGGCACGCTGTCGCGCCTCCAGATATCCGACTACATCTATGCGAACATACAGCCGGTTCTTCTGCGCATCCACGGCGTGGGCGACGCGACTGTGTACGGTCCGAAGCTCTCCATGCGCGTGTGGCTCGACCCCGCGCGAATGGCCGCGCAGGGCATGAACACCGAGGAGGTCATAGCCGCTGTATCCAAGCAGAACGTCCAGGCCTCGCTCGGCGCAGTGGGCGCGGCGCCGAAGGGCGACCATGCGGCTCAGACGCTCTCGCTGCTAGCGAAAGGCCGCCTCATGTCGCCGAAGGAGTTCGACGAAATTGTTGTCCGGCGCGACGCGAACGGCGGCGTCGTGCGTCTCAAGGACATCGCCCGCACCGAGATTGGCGAGCAGAACTACATGTTCACCGGGCAGCTCGACGGCGGCAACGCCGTCTCCATCGCGCTCCAGCAGAAGCCGGGCGCGAATGCGATCGCCACGATGAAGGAGATCAGAGCGGCGATGGCGAAGCTCAAGGAGTCGTTTCCGGAAGACCTCGACTGGGTGATTCCCTATGACGCGACGGAATACGTGTCGAGCTGCGTACACGAGATACTGTTGACGCTCTGCATAACGTTCGGGCTCGTCGTGATCGTCTGCTACCTCTTCCTCCAGGACTGGCGCGCGACGTTGATCCCGTGTCTGACGATTCCCGTGTCGCTGTCGTCGACGTTTATCTTGATGGCGGCTCTCGGCTACTCGATCAATATCCTGACCTTGTTCGGACTAGTGCTGGCGATTGGCGTCGTGGTGGACGACTGCATCGTCGTCGTGGAGCGCGTCCAGTTCCTCATCGAGACGCGCGGCCTCAATTCGAAGGAGGCGGCGATCCAGGCGATGAGCGACGTGACGAGCGCGGTCATCGCGACGACGCTCGTCCTGCTTGGAATCTTCGTTCCAGTCGGCTTCATGAGCGGCATCACCGGGCGCATCTACCAGCAGTTCTCCGTGACGCTCTCGGCTGCGGTGTGCTTCTCGACGCTGTGCGCACTCACGCTTGCGCCCGCGCTGTGCGCGCTTCTCCTCCATGAGTCGCGCCCCTACAAGCACGGCCCGCTCGCGTGGTTCAACTGGGCGCTTAACGCGTTCAAGGGCTTTTTCGTCCGGCTGGCGAAGTGGCTTTCGAACAGGATATTCCTCGCGTTTGCGATCCTTGTCCTTGTCGTCCTCGTGACGCTGCAGATGTTCCGTTCGACGCAGACGTCGTTCCTCCCCGACGAGGACCAGCGCGTCGTGTTCATCTCCATGGACATGCCAGAAGGCGCGACGCGCGACCGTACGCGCGATGTGTCGCTCCGCGCAGTTCAGCTGCTCCTCGGGATGGAGGAGGTGAACAGCGTCCTTACCATCACCGGATTCTCCTTCATGGGCGGCCGCGGCGAGAACCAGTCCATGGTCGTCGCCGACCTCAAGGACTGGAGCGTGCGCAAGCAGCGCAACCAGTCCGCCGAGGCGATGAAGCAGCGCATCCAGGAGGCGCTCGCAGCGATTCCCGAGCCGAACTGGAAGGTGTTCCTGCCGCCGGCGATTCCCGGACTAGGCATGGCTAACGGCATCACGGTCAACGTCCAGGACAAGGGCGGAGCCGACCCGATGCGCATGGACGAGGTCAAGAACAAGGTGCTCGCCGTCCTGAACGACAAGACTAAGTTCCCCAACGTGATGATGGCGTTCTCGGGCTACAACGCCGTGACGCCGCACCTCAGGTTCAACCTCGACCGCACGAAGGCCGAGATGTTCAAGGTCCCCGTCGCGACGGTCTACTCGACGCTTCAGAACTACCTCGGCTCGCGCTACGTCAATGACGTAAACCTCGGCACGCAGGTGAACCGCGTGACTGTGCAGTCCGACTGGGAGGGGCGCGCGACGCCTGAAGCCGTGTCGCGGCTGTATGTGCGCGGGGAAAACGGCGCGATGGTGCAGATAGGCTCGCTCGGCGACATCACCCGCGAGCTCGGTCCCCGCACGGTCTACACACGCGACAAGTACGTGACGTGCTCGATCACGGTGATGCCGATGCCCGGCGCGGCGACTGGCCAGATCATGGCCGACATGCGCAAGATGTTCAAGGAGGTCCTGCCGTCCGACTACGGCTACGAATGGGCGGCGCTTTCGTTCCAGGAGGCGCGCAACGAGGGCGGAGCCGTGCCGCTCATTCTGCTCGCGGTGCTGTTCGGCTATCTCTTCCTCGTGGCGCAGTACGAGTCGTGGACGATTCCGCTCCCTGTGATGCTCTCCATATTCGTCGCCGTGCTTGGGGCGCTGTGCGGACTCAAGTGGTTCGGCATCTGGATGACCGGCTCGCCGTATCCGCTCTCCATATACGCGCAGCTCGGGCTAGTGCTTCTGGTGGGCCTCGCCTCGAAGAACGCGATCCTGATCGTGGAGTTCGCGAAGGACAAGCGCGAGAACGAGGGCTACTCCATCGCCGACGCGGCCGGCGCGGCGGCCGGCGAGCGGCTCCGCGCGCTCCTGATGACGGCCCTGACTACGCTCCTCGGCACCCTCCCGATGATGATCGCGACGGGCGCGGGCGCGGCGAGCCGCAACCACCTGGGCACGACGGAGTTCTGGGGCATGTTCGCCTCGGTCGCGTTCGGCATCCTGCTCGTCCCCGGACTCTACGCTCTCTTCCAGACGTGGCGCGAGAGGGTTAAGCGCTTCTTCGCGTATCTGTCCGCGCTTTCGCAGAGGCGCAGACAGCTGAAGGGCAGGTCGGCGTGAGGCGCGCCGGGCCGCATTGTTGTGACATCGAAACAGAAATCGAAACAAGGAGGAAGATGATGAGGAGAATGGCGTTTGCGGTTTGCGCCGCGGTTGTCGCGGGCTGCTGCTGCCTGCCGAGCGTTGGCCCGGACTACGAGAGGCCGGAGTTCGAGATGCGCGATAGCGCGATGCCGGACGCGGGGCTGCCCACGACCAACCTGACGGAGGTCGGCGAGTACAGGCCGGCGGAGGTCGGCGACGACGTGCGCGTCCTCCTGACGACGAACGAGGTCGCCAACTGGTGGACGCACTTCAACGATCCCGTCCTGTCCGGGCTGGTCGACGAGGCCGTGTCCAACAACCTGTCGTACCTGATGGCGCAGGAGCGCCTGATCGCGAGCCGCTGGCAGTTTCTCGGCTCCCTTGCGGCGTTCCTGCCCAAGGTCGGCGCGGGCGGCGCCTTCACGCGGCTGGAGAAGGGCCCCAACACGTCGTCGATGTGGGGGACGGGACGCACGCTCCACCGCGACCTCTTCACCGGGGGCTTCGACGCGACCTGGGAGATTGACATATTCGGCGGCAGCCGCCGCGCCACGGAGTCCGCCTTCGCCGCCACGCAGGCGGAGGAGTGCAGGCTCGACGACGCGTGGGTGTCGCTCACGGCGGAGGTAGGGCGGCAGTACGTCGCGCTGAGGACGACCCAACAGCGCATAGAGGTCGCCCGCACAAACCTCGTCCTGCAGAGCGAGACGTACGAGATTCTCAAGTCGCGCCTCGACTCCGGCATCGGCGACGACCTCGCCGTCAACCAGTCGAAGTACATCGTGGACGAGACCCGCGCGACGATCCCGCCGCTGATGGCGCAGGAGGAGCAGCACCTAAACGCGCTGGCCATACTCGTCGGCGCCATGCCGGGCGAGCTCCACGAGTCGCTGGGCGGCTGCCCGCGCCGCGACTGGCTGATAGCGCCGTACAGGCTGGAGTCCGCCCCGCTCAACCTGATCAGGGCCCGCCCGGACGTCCGCGCGGCCGAGCGCAGGCTCGCTTCGCAGGTCGCCGCGGTCGGCGTCGCCAAGTCACTCTGGTACCCGAAGCTCTACATCAACGGGTCGCTCGGGCTGGAATCGGTCAAGGCGTCCAAGTTCCTGAAGCGCGACGCGCTCTACGGCTCGATCGGCCCCTCGTTCAGCTGGCCGATCTTCCAGGGCGGCAACCTCTACGCCAACGAGCAGGCGGAGGAGGCCAAGATGCGAGAGGCGTGCCTCGCCTACGAGCTCGCTCTCGAGAACGCCTACCGCGAGGTGCGCGACGCCTATGCGTCCTACACCCGCGAGTACCACCGCTACGAGGCGCTGAAGGGCGCTGTCCAGGCCGCGCAGGACGCTGTGGCGATATCCAACGACCTCTACAAGAACGGACTGAAGGACTTCACCGCCGTCATCGACGCGCAGCGCTCGCTGCTGAGGCTCCAGGAGTCGCTCGTCGTGTCGCGCGGGCTCATCACCGAGAACGTCATCGCGCTCTTCAAGTCCCTCGGCGGCGGGCTCGTGATCGACTGACCCGCGCCGTCCTACGACATGCCGCTCCTTGAAGTTTCCCCTTGCAACACGGGGCGAAATAATGTATCATTGCGGCATGGAAAATGAAGGAGGCAAGTTCAGTTGAAAGATGATTTCCTCGTCTTCGACCACGTGACGAAGCGGTTCGGCGCGCTGACGGCCGTCGACGACGTGTCGCTGACCATAGCGAAGGGCGAGTTCTTCTCGCTGCTGGGCCCGTCGGGCTGCGGCAAGACGACTCTTCTAAGGATGCTCGGCGGCTTCGAGCGCCCGGACTCCGGGCGCATATACCTGGAGGGACAGGACATAACGGACCTCCCCCCGGACCAGCGCCGCGTCCACACCGTGTTCCAGAACTACGCGCTCTTCCCGACGATGACGATTTGGGACAACATCGCGTTCTCGCTCAAGCTCTCGAAGCGGCCGAAGCCGGAGATCGAGGAGCGGGTCGACGAGATCCTCGAGATGATCCAGATGAGTGAGCACGCCTGGAAGTACCCCAACCAGCTCTCGGGCGGGCAGAAGCAGCGCGTCGCCATTGCGCGAGCACTCGTGGACCGCCCGCAGGTCCTCCTCCTCGACGAGCCGCTCGCCGCGCTCGACCTGAAGCTCCGCCAGCATATGCTGATCGAGCTCGACGCAATCCACGACCAGGTCGGCATCACGTTCATGTACGTCACGCACGACCAGGGCGAGGCGATGAGCCTGTCGGACCGAATCGCCGTCGTCAACAAGGGCAAGGTCGAGCAGCTGGACGTCCCGGCCAAGATATACGAGGCCCCGGCGTCGCGCTTCGTCGCGTCGTTCATCGGCGACACAAACTTCTTCTCCGGGGAGATCGCGTCCGTCGAAGGCGACTACTGCACGATACAGACGGAGGGGTTCCCCGCGATCAAGGCGTACAACGACAAGAACCTCTCTGCGGGGCAGAGGGTCGACCTGTCCGTCAGGCCGGAGAAGATCCGCGTCACCCTCAACCCGCCGCCGCCGGAGAAGGGCGCGTCCATAAACGTGTTCCCCTCCAGGGTGCAGGACATAGTCTACCAGGGCGTGTACACGAAGTACTGGATCAAGGCGGGCGACCTGCGCGTCGCGGCCCTGAAGCCCCACTCGCGCTTCCTCCTCGACGAGGAGAAGATCACCTGGAACGACGACGTGTTCGTCTGGTGGCATCCAGACGACGGCTACATGGTAGAGGCGAAATGAGGGACGTCTCGAAGTCAGGCAAGGCCGAGTGGCTGGTGACGATGCCGAGCTTCCTCTGGCTGGCGGTCTTCTTCGCGGTGCCGGCAGTGATCGTGCTCGCGTTCACGTTCCACGGGCACACGGCGAACGGCGGCGTGGGCGACTGGTCGCTTTCCACGTGGCGCGAGCTCGTGGACCCGGACTACCCGACCATTGTGTGGAAGACCATCCGCATCTCCGTCGAGGTTACCTTCTGGTGCATCCTGCTGTCGCTTCCGTGCGCATACGCGATAGCCCGTCTCCCGAAGCGCTGGCGCGCGCTGGTCGCCGGCGCTATGATGCTCCCGTTCTGGACGAGCTTCGTCGTCAGGGTGTTCGCGTGGAAGACCCTGCTGCACCCAAACGGATGGCTCCAGGCGTGCTACCTCACGTGGCTCAGGGTCTGCGACTGGGCTTTCGACTGGCTGCCGGCGTTCCTGCAGAAGTTCCTGGTCTGGGCCGGGCTCGCCTCCGCGGGCCACGTGGACCCGGCGATGTCTACGATCCTGGACAGCGAGGCCGCGGTTGTCCTGGTCTCGGTGTACTCCTTCTTGCCGTTCGCCATAATGCCGCTCTACACGGCCGCTGAGAAGTTCGACTTCTCGCTCCTGGAGGCCGCCCGCGACCTCGGCGCGAAGAACTTCTACGCGTTCCGCAGGATATTCATGCCTGGCGTCCGGCAGGGGATCGTGTCGGCTGTCCTGATGGTGTTCATCCCCGCGATCGGCTCGTATGTGATCCCGCAGATGCTTGGGGGCACGGAGTGCGTCCTCATCGGCAACAAGATATTCATGCGGGCGATGCAGAACCGCAACATCCCGCACGCCTCCGCGCTCGCGACCCTGATGGCGGTGTCGGTGCTCGTGCCGATGGGCGTCGCGATGTGGTGGAAGCACCGCCAGGAGATGCGCGACCGCAGGCGGCTCGACGTGCGCACCGCGCAGCTGATGACGGGAGGTGAGGGACAGTGAAGCGCTCGTATTTCTCCACCGTGGTCCTGGCTCTCGTCCTGGCGTTCCTGTACGTGCCGATACTGCTCGTCGTCGTGTACGGGTTCATACCTAACGGCATATCGATGAGCTTCTTCGACTCGGCGGGCAGGTTCTCCGGCGTCACGGGCAAGTGGTACTCGATGATATTCTCCGGGGACGTGAGGCTTGGGTCTCTGATGCAGAGCTTCTGGCTTTCGCTTACGATAGCCGGCCTGGCGACCCTGGTGTCGTGCGTGATTGGGACGACTTCGGCCCTGGCGCTCCACAGGTGGAGGGACCGGCTGCAGGCGGTCCACCACGCGCTCGTCTACACGCCGCTCATCATGCCGGACATACTCATCGGCATATCACTGCTGATGCTGTTCGTCGCGTGCAGCGTGGACTGCGGGTTCTGGACGATACTCATAGCGCACGTTACGTTCTGCGTCTCGTACGTCGTGATGACCGTCCTGGCGCGCCTCCAGGACTTCGACGACCGCATTGTCGAGGCGGCCTACGACCTTGGCGCCGGGCCGTGGTACACGTTCTTCCACGTGCAGCTGCCGATGCTGCTGCCGGGCGTGGTGGCCGGCGGGCTGCTGGCGTTCACGCTTTCGATAGACGACGTCGTGATAACCTCGTTCGTGAACGGCGCGGGCACCAACACGTTCCCGACGTACGTAAGCTCGATGACGAAGCACTCCCGGAACCTTCCGGCGGTGTTCGCCCTGTCGACGCTCATGCTCCTGTTCACCTGCGTGCTGGTGGGGCTTTCGAAGCTCGTCGCGCGCGGGCAGCAGCCGAGGGCGAAGGCCCGGCGCCAGTGACCCGGCGAAGGCGGCGGAATGAATGCCATGAGGTGACCCCAAGACATGCGCGTAATAGTAATTGGAGCTGGTTTCACAGGCGTGCAGCTTGCACGCAAGCTTCTCGCCGAGAACCGCCGCGTCGTGCTGATCGACAGCGATGCGGAGCGCGTGCGCGACGTCGGCAACCAGCTTGACTGCGCGGTCGTGCACTCTGCCGGGAACAGCCTCGACGTCCTCGAGAAGGCAGGAATCGCGTCCGCAGACGTGCTGGTGGCGGTGTCCGCCAGCGACGAGGTTAACATGATCGCGTGTTCGCTGGCGGACGCGGTGTATCCCCAAGTGCTCAAGATCGCCCGCGTCAGGAACTATGCGTACTACGCGGCCACGGAGGAGGCCGCGCGAAAATTCTCCGAGATGACCCCGCCGCCGCCAGGCCGTCCGCCGTTCGGCATAGACTGGATGGTCAACCCCGACGTCGAGGCCGCAAAGGCCGTAACGCGCGCACTGGCTCACGGCGCGGTCGGCGGGATAGTCGAGCTCGGGCGCGGATACTGCATTGCCACGCTTGCGCTGGGGGCGGCCTCTCCGCTTGTCGGGCTCCCTCTGTGGCGCCTTGCTACCGTCGAGGGATGGCATTACCTCGTCGCGAACGTTGAGGGGCAGTCTGGCGCCGTGCTGCCGGGCGGCGAGACAGTGCTTTCCGCCGGCGACCGAATAGGCGTCCTGGCGAAGCTGGACGAGGTGTCGGCGGCCGCGGCGCTGTGTGACGCAGGCTCCTGCGTCGTCTCCAGGATGGCTGTAGTCGGCGCCGGGCGCATAGGGACGATGGTTGTAGAGGGGCAGAGAGGCGGCGGGCGTTCCTTCGTGGGGCGCTTCCGCGGAGGATGGAATGCGGACTCGCGGATGGAAATCGCTGTCATAGACGAGGCGGCGGACCGTTGCAGGGCGGTCGCGGAGCGCTTCCGCGGCGTCCGCGTCTTCTGCGGAGACTCCACGGACGAGAACCTCATCAGGGAAGAGCGGCTCGACCGCTACGACCTTGCCGTCGCAGTCTCCGAAAACTACGACCGAAACCTCGTCACTGCGGCCTACATGAAGTCGCGCGGCGTCGGGCGCTCGATTGCCCTCACGGCCAACGCCGATGTCGCGGGAATGGCCCTCAAGCTTGGCGTCGACGTCGCCGTTCCCATGCGCGCGACTGTCGTTGACAGCATCATGAGCCATCTGCGCGGACGCAACGTCACTGGCGTCCACACGGTCTGCAGAGGCGCTTTCGAGATTGTCGAATGCTCCGTCGACCCGTCGGCCAGGGCGGCGGGCAAGGCGCTGCGCGACCTTGAGCTCGGCGGCTCCGGGCTTGTGCTCATGGTCCACGGCGCGGACGGGACGAGCGTCGTGCCGAAGGGCGACACCGTGGTCGACGGAGGCGCTTCTGTCGTGCTGATTGTGCCCGCCGGCGACATGCGGGCCGTGGGGCTGTTCGCGGGCTGAGGTGGATTGATGGTCGAGATACTGGCCAGATCGCTTGCAACCGTGCTGGGAATAGTCGGTACGTCGTTCGTGCTGCCAGTCCTCGTGGCCTGGTGGTACGGAGAATACCGCGACATCCCCGGATTCGCCGTGCCGATGGCGGCGAGCTGGGCGACGGCCGGTTGGTTCTGGCTGCGCGGACGCGGCAAGGCCAAGGTCGGCGGCGTGCAGAACGCCTTCGTCATTGTCGGCAGCGCATGGGTCGCCATAAGCCTGTTCGGCGCGATTCCCCTGTATGTCTGCGGAGCCTTCCCGAATTTCGCCGACGCGCTGTTCGAGAGCGCCAGCGGATTCACGACAACCGGTGCGTCGGTCATTTCCGACGTCGAGTCGCTGCCGAAGTGCATCAACTTCTGGCGCTGCCAGACGCATTGGCTCGGCGGAATGGGGGTGATAGCGCTGGCTGTGGCGCTGATCCCGATTCTCGGAATAGGCGGATACAGGCTCGTGCAGGCGGAGACGAGCGGGCCCGAGAAGGGCAAGCTGACTTCCCGCATCAGCGACACGGCGAAGATCCTGTGGGCGATATACTTCGTTCTCACCATGCTGCAGGCGGCGTTGCTGCATTGGTTCGGCATGGGATGGTTCGATGCAGTGTGCCACGCGTTCTCGACGCTCGGGACGGGGGGCTTCTCGACGCGCAACGCGAGCCTCGCCTCGTTCGCGAGTCCGGCGCTGGAATGGATATGCCTGTCGTTCATGCTTCTTGCGTCGGTGAACTTCGGCATCTACTTTCTCCTCCTGTCCGGAAGGTGGCGGGACGTCTGCGAGAACACCGAGCTGCGCGGGTTCGCGTTCATAGTGCTGGGGGCGGTCGCCGGCGTGACGGCGGTCGAGTGGATGCAGTTCGGGGCGTTCGATGACGCCCTGCGGCATTCGGCGTTCCAGGTCGCCTCGGTCATTTCGACCACGGGATTTATGTCGAACGACTACACGACGTGGCTTCCGGCGGCGCAGCTCCTAGTGCTGACGCTTTTCTTCGTCGGCGGATGCTCGGGATCCACGGCTGGCGGAATAAAGGTGATACGCTGGTCGGTCCTCGCCAAGCAGCTGCGCAACGACGTCCAGCGGCTGATACATCCGCACGGCGTGTTCACCCTGCGCATCAACGGCGTGCCGGGCAGAAGCGAAGTCGTGTCAGTCGTCGGATCGTTCATATTCGTATATTTCGTGCTTGTGCTAGTGACGGCGCTTGCCGGGGCTCTCGCCGGGCTTGACGTCTACACGTCCTTCACGGCGGCGCTCAGCATGGTGGGCAACATCGGACCGGCGTTCGGCTCGCTCGGCCCTGCGTCCAACTACGGGGCGCTCCCCGGCCCGCTCAAGCTGTGGTACTGCTTTGCGATGCTCGCGGGACGGCTTGAGGTCTACACGCTCCTCATCCTCGTTGGCCGTTCGCTGCCTAGGCGGAAATAGCTCGGTTCCAAGGCTTCGTGCATTTGCATCGGCGAGAAGGTTTGCATGCGTGAGAGAGTCAGCGCCCCGCACTCTGAGCAGACAGCACAGGGGAGTCCAGTGAAAGTTAGGCATGTGCCTGGCACGTGTTGCGTGATATACTTTCGCGAGATTGTACAACTTTCGATGCATTCGCGGTGTTTGCCCATAATTGCGAAATTATGGTATACTGTACGATATGAAAAGTCTCCGCCGTATGGAAACGAGTGTGCCGATGCCGCTGAAGACCGGGTGGATGGCGGTACGGGCGAATGCCGTACCGATGTTCGTGCTTTGGATGCTTGCGGCGGGTGCGGTGCTTGCGTTCTACGATTCCCCCCTCAGGTGGGGCTTTTTCAGCCGGCTCGCGGAGTGGCAGACCGAGGGGGGATGGGGCGCCGCGTTCCTGAACCGCGTCGTCTTCTGCGGACTCGTCCCAGGGGCGTTCCTTATGTGCGTGAAGTCGATTCGTCCGCCGCGCCCTCTTTTGACGACCTTTGTATATTCGCTCTGGGGCGGCCTCTGGGGAATCGCCTGCGACGTATTCTTCACTCTGCAGGCTGCGCTTTTCGGACACGGAAACGACATGGCCACGCTTGTCAAGAAGACCCTGGTCGACCAGCTGGGGTGGAACGTGTTCCTCTGTACGCCGGTCAACGCCGTGTTCTTCCCTTGGGTGGCGAGGGACTTCCGCCGCGGACAGCCTTTCATTTGGCGCCGGTTCCTGCTTGAGGAATGCCCGCCCCTGCTGGTCGCAAACTGGATCGTCTGGATTCCGGTGACAGTTGCCGTCTATGTTTTCCCCCTGCCGCTCCAGGTTCAGCTGGTAGGCTTAGCCTGTTCATTTTGGATGCTGGTCGCGCTACGCGCGGCTGCGAAAGGAGATGTGAGATGAAGTTGCCATTTGTCATCAACCGTGGTCTGAACATGTCGCTCGGCGAGCAGATGTTCCAGGGCCTCAAGACGGCGATCATGCAGGGTGTCTACAAGCCCGGCCATTCGCTGCCCGGAATCCACGAGATGGCGGCTGCGGCCGGCGTGAGCGAACGGATTTCGCGCGAGGCGCTCGCGCGGCTTGCGGAGATAGGATGGTGCACTTCGAAGCGGGGATACAATTCCATTGTCGTCGACCGCGGCAAAGAACGGCTCGGCAAGGTGCTGTTTTTCAACGCAGAGACAGGGTTCGGATTCCATTCGTCCTGGCTGGTGGGCGCGATTCGCTCGCGTCTGCTGAAGGCCGACTACCGTCTGACGGCGATTTCCGCCTACGACATCAAGAAGGACGGGTCGAGCCGGATTCTGTCCGAATCGCTCAGGGAGCACTGGGACCTTGTCATCGAATTCGGCATGCGGAATGGTGCGCGTAAGGCCATTGAGTCTTCGGGGTGGCCGTATGTCGTCCTGGGCGACGGCGGTCCGTGCATTCCGTCCGAAGCTGCGAACTGCGTCGGCAAGATCGAGCTTCTGAACGGCCTCGCCGTTCCGGAGTTCGTCCGTGCCTGCGTGGATAACGGCGTCCATTCTGTTGTCCAGTTCCTCTATGACGAGGGCGGCTTTGACGTGAGCGGCCTGCTGACGGAGTCGATCGGCATTGAATGCAAGACTGTCCGCATTTCGCGTTGTCGGAATCCGTTCGGGATGTACAGCGGCGGATACGAGCAGACGGGGGACTTTCTGGACAAGATGCACGGGCAGATGCCGGATGTCATCCTATTCACCGACGACCATCTCGCGCAAGGCGGGCTTATTGCGCTGATGGAGCGCGGCATCCGCATTCCACAGGACGTGAAGGTTGTCTCGCACGCAAACCGCGGGCGCGGCCCGTTCTGGATCAAGCCGCTGACGCGTCTTGAGATGGATCCCGTCGCCCAGGGCGCCGAGGTCGCCAGCGCCGCGCTTGAATTCATCAAGATGAGGCGCTTGCCGCCAGACATTGTCCTCGGCTCCGAATGGAAGCGCGGGAAGACATTTTGACGCAACGAAAGTGACGTCAAGTTGTGGCGAATGCAACTTCAAGGTGTTTCTTCAAAACTCGCCTTTGGTTTCTTCTTGTCGTTTGCGGCGATGGCGTACGGCGCTGAGATGCCGTACCTGGACATGCTGAAGCCGGACATGGTTTTTGTCGATGGCGCGCAAGCCGCTATCCCCAAGATCCTCCGAAATGATAATTGTCGAGTAAACGGAAATTGTGATGCAATAGGCAACCGTCAGTTCGGAACTGGTGGTTGCATGCGGTCGTTGAAAGCCAGCCAGCCGTTTTGATATAATACCCGCCGTCATGCGAGTTGTGTTCATGGGTTCTTCCGAGGCATCCGCTACTTGCCTGCGCGCGATACTGCGCCAGCCGGAGCTGGAGGTGGTCGGAGTCGTCACCCAGCCGGACCGTCCGGCCGGGAGGGGCAAGGCGTTGACGCCCTGCCCCTGCAAGGCGTATGCCTTTGAACGCGGGATATCCGAGATCATCACCCCTGAGAACGTGAACGCCGACGACGCGATGGCTCAGATACGCGCGTGGAGGCCTGACGTCATAGCCGTGGTTGCGTTCGGGCAGTTCCTGAAGGAGCCGCTGCTCAACCTGCCGCCGTTCGGGTGCATCAACTGCCATTTCTCCCTCCTGCCGAAGTACCGCGGTGCGTCGCCCGTAGTCGCGGCGCTTGCGGCCGGCGAGAAGATGACCGGCGTGAGCGTGATAAGGATGGGCGTCGGGATGGACGACGGGCCGATACTCGGGCAGGGATACGAGCCGATATACTCCGACCTCACGGGCGGCGTCCTAATGGAGGAGCTTGCGCTGGCGGGCGGCGTGACGCTCGCGAAGACGTTGACGCTGATGAACCGCCACCAGCTGCCGCCGGAGGTGAAGCAGAACGACGAAGAGGCAACGTTTGCCCGCAAGCTCAAGAAGACCGACGGGCTCATCTGCTGGAGCGACCCGGTCATCTGCATAGAGCGCAAGATACGCGCCTATTCGCCGTGGCCCGGATGCTACACCTTCCTTCCGCCGCGTTTCCGCCGTAAGGGCAACTCCGGGCGGCTTGTAGTGGAGAAGGCGGAGATCGTCCGCAACATGGAGCCGTCCTGGAAGTCTGCGGCGCCGGGCACCGTGCTCAAGTGCGTCCTGACGAGGCCCAAGGAGAAGGGCCAGGCGAATCCGCCGCCCACCGGGCCGATAGTCAAGTGCGGCGACACCGCGCTCATGCTGACGGTGCTCAAGCCGGAGGGCGGCGCGACGATGGAGGGCAGAGCCTTCCTCATGGGCAGGCCGCTCGTCGAGGGCGAGGACAGGCTGCTTTCTGAATGAAGTCCCTTAGCCCAGAGCTTTCCGCGGCCGTGCTCGAGATCGCGGGGCTCGTGCGCGGGGCCGGGGGGCGCGCGCTTCTCGTGGGCGGCGCAGTCCGCGACATGGTCTCCGGCGCGGCCTCCGTCAAAGACGCTGACGTCGAGGTCTTCGGCGTGGAGCCCGAGCGGCTAAAGGAAGTCCTGTCGCGGAGATTCGAGTTCGACCAGTGCGGCGTGTCGTTCGGCGTCCTCAAGATAAAGCACTTGGACATAGACGTGTCCCTGCCGCGCCGCGAGTCCAAGCAGGGCTTCGGGCACAAGGGCTTTCTCGTGCAGTCCGATCCGTCGCTCTCCGTGCGCGAGGCCGCGTCTCGCCGCGACTTCACGGTGAACGCGATGTACTACGATCCGCTTGAGGACAGGTACGAGGATCCGTACGGAGGGGCGGAGGACCTGAAGCGGAGGATACTGAGGCACGTCTCCGGCAAGTTCGTCGAGGACCCGCTGCGCGTGCTGCGCGGGATGCAGTTCGTCGCGAGGTTCTGCCTGGCGCCGGCGCCGGAGACCGTCGCGCTTTGCCGCACAATCTCGATGGAGGGGCTTCCGCAGGAGCGCCTTATGGAGGAGTGGACGAAGCTGCTCACCAAGGGCGTGGACATTGCGGCTGGGCTGAATTTCCTTCGCGACACCGGATGGGTGCGGTATTTCCCGGAGCTGGAGAGGCTGATCGGGTGCAGGCAGGACCCGGAGTGGCATCCGGAGGGCGATGTCTGGAACCACACGATGATGGCGCTCAATGCGTTCGCGCGCCGCAGGACGGGAGACAGGGACGAAGACCTGATAGTCGGGCTCGCAGTCCTCTGCCACGACTTCGGCAAGCCGGCGACGACGCGCTATGACCCGGTGAAGAAGCGCATCCGAAGCCTCGGCCACGACGAGGCGGGCGTCGGCCCCACGCTTTCATTCCTCAGGCGTCTCACCAACGAGGAGCGCATACTGAGGGAGGTTCCGCCGCTCGTCAGGTGCCACATGCGGCCGTTCGCGATGTGGCGCGCGAAGGTCGGGGATGCGGCGGTGCGGCGGCTTGCCGTGCAGGTCGTTAGGATTGACAGGCTCGTCCGGGTCGCAAGGGCGGACGACGAAGGGCGCCCTCCTGAGCTTTCCGGCGGCACCTCGGGCGGAGAGGACCTGCGCTGGCTTGAGGAGAGGGCCGAGCAGCTGCGCATTGCGGCGTCTGCACCAAGGCCGATCCTCATGGGACGGCATCTCGTCGAAATGGGCTACAAGCCGTCGAAGACTTTCGGCGAATGGCTGGACGCCTGCTTCGAGGCGCAGCTGGACGGAGAGTTCTCCGACCTTGAAGGCGCGGTCGCGTACTTCAGGCGGCGTTTCGTAGGCGGCGCCGGAACGGGCGAAAGGGCGGGATGATGCGATGCGGCGGCATTCCGCCAGGATGGTTTTTTTGGTATAATCTATTCAAAGCCATGGTGGAGTGAAAGGTAACCGGTGTCTGGCAGGCCAACATCTCTGGCGCTTGTGTCGCTTGGCTGCGCGAAGAACGCGGCCGACCTCGAGGTAATGGCGGGGAACCTCCTGAAGAAGGGGTGCGTCCTCTCGCCGGACCCCGACAGGGCGGATGTCGTCATTGTCAACACCTGCTCGTTCATCGCGTCCGCCCGCGAGGAGGCAGAGAGGGAGATCGCCCGCGCCCTGATGCTGAAGGCAAAAGGAAACTACGGGCGCGTGGTCGTGGCGGGATGCTATCCGCAGCGCTATCCTAGGGCGAAGGCGAAGTTCCCCGGAGTCGACGTCTGGCAGGGAGTCCCCGACAAGTGGATAGAGCCAAAGCTGCCGGAACTGCGGCTGACTGGCAAGGCGTTCGCCTACCTGAAGATCGCGGAGGGATGCGCCCACCGCTGCTCCTACTGCGCGATCCCCTCCATCCGCGGCAAGTACCGTTCACGCCCGATGGCGTCCATCCTGCGCGAGGCGAAGGCCCTGCTGGCGAGCGGATGCCGGGAGCTGAACGTCGTGGCGCAGGATCCGATGCTGTACGGGTGCGACATGAAGGGCAAGACGCGCCTTTCGGACCTTCTGTGGAAGCTCGACGCGCTCGAGGGCCGGTTCTGGGTGCGAGTCCTCTACAGCTATCCGAGCGAGATAACGGAGGAGTTCCTTGACTGGCTCGTCAATTCGCGCCACGGCGTCCGCTATGTGGACGTGCCGCTCCAGCACACGGTTCCGGAGGTCCTGGCGAAGATGAACCGGCGAAGCGCCATAGACGCGTCCCTCGCGGCGGCGGACCTGCTGCGCGAGCTTGTCCCAGGCGTGACGCTGCGGACGACGGTGATGACGGGCTTCCCGGGGGAGACCGAGGCTCGGTTCGCCGCGCTGCGCGCCGACCTCAGGCGCATGCAGTTCGACCGGCTCGGCGCGTTCGCGTTCAGCCCGGAGAAGGGCACCAAGGCCGCCCGGATGTCCGGCCGTCCGTCGCGCGCCGTCGCCCAGGAGCGCGAGAGGATCGTCATGAAGGACGCCGAGGCGCTCTGGAAGGCGCGGGCCGCTCGCATGGTCGGGGAGGCACACGAGGCGCTTGTCGTGGCGCAGGGCGTCGCGAGGATGCGCTCGCAGGCGCCGGACGTTGACGGCGTCGTCTACCTCCTCGACACTCCGAAGGGCAGGCGGGCGCGTGTCGGGGACTTCGTCACGGTGCGCCTCGAGCGCGTCTGCGGATTCGACTTCGAGGGGGAGGTTCAGTGACCAGGCCCATTCCATACGTAAACGAGGAGGTCGCCAACCGCGACTTCAAGTACTACATCTTCGACTGGGACGACAACATACTGCACATGCCGACGAAGATCCGCATGGAGCACAAGGGGCCGGACGGACACTGGCGGCCCGTGGAGGTGTCCACGTCGACGTTCGCCCTGGTCCGCGCCGACGAGGAGCACTACCGCCCGCCGTCCGACGGCGGATGGAAGGAGGCGTTCCGCAACTTCGCCGACCCAGAGGACGACGGCGAGCCGAACAGGTTCCTCGAGGACACTATGGCCGCCCTTGCCAAGGTGTCGAACGGCGAGCCGCCGTCGCCCAGCTACAGCACCTTCAGGAAGACCCTAGTGGAAGGGCGCATATTCGCAATCGTCACGGCGCGCGGGCACGCCCCGGAGACGATAGAGAAGGCCGTCCGGCTTTTCATCGAGAACGCCCTCACCCCGCTGGAGCGCGAGACGATGCTCTCCAACCTGCGCGGATACCGCCGCTGGCTGGACAAGGTCGAGAAGTTTGGGACGGACGAGGAGGAGCTCGACTACTACCTCGGGATGTGCCGCTACTCGGCGGTCACATACGACGGCTTCAAGGAGCGCATGTCCAACGACCCGATATACAGGGAGAAGCTCGCCTCGGCCACGACGGCCGCCAAGCCGGAACTTGCAAAGGAGTTCGCGATACGCGACTTCGTGGAGCACGTCTTCCACATGCTGCAGCGCACGGGCGGCCTGGGGCGCTCCGTCGCCATAGGATTCTCGGACGACGACAAGGGGAACGTGAAGAGCGTGTCGAACTACATAAGGGCGGAGCTCTCCCGCCGATTCGACGGTATCAAGTTCGTCGTCTACGACACGTCCGACAAGACTCTTTCGAAGGGACGCAAGGTCTGCGTCTCCGGCCAGATGAACCTTCCGGGGTTCTGACGGCGCGGACGCGCGCTGGCGCGGGGGCCCCGCGTGTACAGCCGCCGCCTTATATGGTATAATCAGGAAAACGCAAAAGAAAGGAAAGTCGCACATGGTTTCCGACCAGGTCAAGAAGGGCAAGGAGCGCGCTCC
>Ga0310786_10001555_pt1 | contig 36911 bp, 27 predicted proteins | sample AusTroGonzalo_MG_FD_203881 | JGI IMG/M metagenome (GOLD analysis project Ga0310786, IMG submission 203881) | Bovine rumen microbial communities from tropical cattle in Woodstock, Queensland, Australia - Gonzalo_03 (v2) (version 2) | ecosystem: Host-associated > Mammals > Digestive system >... | reverse complement strand
TGAAGAGTCAAACGCATTCTATCGCCGTAACCTGGCTTCAGGTCAGAAAGGTCTTTCTGTTGCTTTCGACCTGCCTACACACCGTGGTTACGACCCCGATAACGCTCGTGTAGTGGGCGATGTAGGTAAGGCTGGTGTGTCAATCTGTAACGAGGAGAACATGAAAGTGCTCTTCAGCGGTATCCCCTTGAATAAGATGTCGGTTTCTATGACCATGAACGGTGCCGTGCTGCCTATCCTGGCATTCTACATTGTAGCAGGTCTGGAGCAGGGCGCTCAGCTCGAGGAAATGGCTGGAACCATCCAGAACGATATCCTGAAGGAGTTCATGGTGCGTAACACCTATATCTATCCCCCTGCATTCTCAATGAAGATTATTGCTGATATCTTCGAGTATACCTCGCAGAAGATGCCTAAGTTCAACAGTATCTCTATCTCAGGATATCACATGCAGGAGGCTGGTGCTACAGCCGATATCGAGCTGGCTTACACCCTCGCTGATGGTATGGACTACCTGCGTACTGGTGTGAATGCTGGTATCGATGTGGATGCTTTTGCACCTCGTCTCAGCTTCTTCTGGGCTATCGGTATGAATCACTTTATGGAGATTGCCAAGATGCGTGCTGGCCGTCTGCTGTGGGCTAAGATTGTAAAGAGCTTCGGTGCTAAGAATCCTAAGTCGCTGGCGCTCCGTACCCACTCGCAGACATCAGGTTGGTCGCTCACCGAGCAGGACCCATTCAACAACGTAGGTCGTACCTGTATCGAGGCTATGGCTGCTGTGCTGGGTCACACCCAGTCGCTGCACACCAATGCTCTTGATGAGGCTATCGCTCTGCCTACCGACTTCTCTGCCCGTATCGCTCGTAACACCCAGATCTATATCCAGAACGAGACTAAGGTGTGCAAGCAGATCGACCCATGGGCAGGTTCTTATTATGTTGAGACCCTGACCAACGAACTGGTTCACAAGGCTTGGGAGCATATCCAGGAGATTGAGAAACTGGGTGGTATGGCTAAGGCCATCGAGACCGGTCTGCCCAAGATGCGTATCGAGGAGGCTGCAGCCCGCACTCAGGCTCGTATCGACTCTGGCTCACAGACCATCGTTGGTATCAACAAGTATCGTTTGGATCATGAGGATCCTATCGATATCCTCGAGGTCGACAACACTGCTGTACGCAAGCAGCAGGAGGAGTGCTTGAAGGAGGTTCGTGCAGCTCGCGATGAGGCTGCTTGTAAGGAGGCTCTCAAGGCTATCACAGAGTGCGTTCGCGATTTCAAGGAAGGTCGCAAGAGTGAGAACAACCTGCTCGACCTGGCTGTAAAGGCCGCTCAGCTGCGTTGTACTCTTGGTGAGATTTCAGATGCCTGCGAGGAGATCGTGGGTCGTTATAAAGCAGTAATCAGAACAATTTCAGGCGTGTATAGTTCAGAATCTAAGAACGACAAGGACTTCGAGTTGGCTTGCAAGCTGACTGATGAGTTCGCTGAGAAGGAAGGTCGCCGTCCTCGTATCTTCATCGCCAAGATGGGTCAGGATGGTCACGACCGTGGTGCAAAGGTAGTAGCAACGGGTTATGCCGATTGTGGTTTCGACGTGGATATGGGACCGCTGTTCCAGACGCCCGCCGAGGCTGCTCGTGAGGCTGTAGAGAACGATGTGCACATCGTTGGTGCATCGTCGCTGGCAGCTGGTCATAAGACGCTTATCCCACAGCTCATCGAGGAACTGAAGAAGCTGGGTCGTCCCGATATCATGGTCACCGCTGGTGGTGTGATTCCCGCCCAGGACTACGACTTCCTCTACAAGGCTGGCGTAGCTTGCATCTTCGGCCCTGGTACCCGCATCCCCTACTCTGCTATCGAGATGATGAAGATTCTGCTCGACAAAGAGTAATCACAAGCAATAATCAAAGAGAGGGTGTGTCATTCATTTGGCGCACCCTCTTTTTAAAGACCTATAATACCTTTCTTGCTATCCAGGTACAGATTTCTGCATCGGCAAGGGCATGATGGTGATACTCCAGGTTATTGCCACAGACAGCGGCTATGGTATAAAGTGGTAGTTAGGCAATTAGGTAACAGCGACTTTCCAATTAATATGCAACCTTATTTAACAAACAATTTGAAGACAGCGCCTAAGACCAGCATTCGGCCAGGAGAGTACAATGCATATCTGCGATTAGTAGAGTCGATGCGACGATCAACCTTATTAAAGATATTATCGATGCCGATGCTGGGCTTGAACGAGGCCCATTTCAGGCAGTTGAAACTGTGGGTGGTGTTCAGGTTCCAGATGCCATAGCCCGGGGCATCCTCGTAGTCGGGATAGTAGGTCTTGGACTGCAGGCGTCCATTCAGGTTGACGTTCAGTCCGTAGTTCCTCCATGCGTGGTGGTAATTTACGGCTATGGTGGCAGCATGGCGGATGCTGCGCTCCAGTGCCGTCCATTCGTCGTCGCTCATGGTGCGGGCATAGGTATAGACATAGTTGGCAGAGATGTTCAGGTCCTTGGTGACATTTGCCGACAGATTGAGCTGGACGCCCTTTACATCACCTTTGTCGCTGTTCTGATAGAGGGCATAGGTGGCCAACTTCGAGGCTTCGGCATTGGTCATCTCTGGGAACTCGCTCCGCAGCATGGCGAGCGAGGTGGCATCAACGTCGATGTTCTGCTTGACCACCATATCGTTGATGCGGTTCAGATAGCCCGTCACGCTAACGGCAATCTGCTGCGTGCGGTATTCGGCATTCAACGAGAAGTAATGACTCTTCTCGGGTTTCAGGTCCTGATTGCCGAAACTGATCTGTGGCTTGCCGCGATTGATGGAGTAATAATGATAGTAAAGCTCGTCGAGACCTGGGGCGCGGAAGCCAGCGGAATAAGTGGCTCGGACGTTGACGGGCCCAAGACTGTACATCAGCGTGGCCTTGGGAGTGAGATGGTTGTTGAAAGTCTCATGATGCGTCAGACGCAAGCCTACGGTGGCCGAGACAGAGCCTTGCCCTACCCTCACCTTCGCTTCGTGCTGGGCATAGGCGGCCAGCGTATAGACGTTCTGGTCGATGTTGCCCGAGGTGGCTGTGAGATAGTCCTTGCGCCAGTCGGCACCAACGATGGTGGTTGAATTGGATGTCAGTCCGAGAATGGTCTTGAGTCCGCCTTCCATCATGCGCTGCTTCTTCGACTGAATGTAGTCGCCCACGGCATAGTCATTTGTTGCTACATCGTATTCCTTACCATAGCGGAAGCGGTCTACGGTGAAGTCGGCCTGCAGGGAGTTGCGGCTTGTGAACTTATAAATGCCGCCCACATTCCAGCGCAGACCCTTGTAGCGCATCTCGTAGTCGGTGCCACCAGTGGGGGCCTTCGTTCCCGAGGGAGCACCTTCGGGCACGGTGGCTGTTTCGGGGCGGTCGGTGATTTTATATGAATAGTCTAAGCCCGCATTCAGCGCCAAGTGCTGAGTGGGAGCATAGGTGAATTTCTGTCCGAAGATGTTAGAGCGATAACCCGTAAAGTAAGGGGCTATCGTCCGTTGTGTTTCTGTATCAGAGCCCTTGACATATTCCAGGTCATTGTTCTGATAGCTGTCGGCTTGGTCGTGACTGAACGAGGTGTACGAGCCAAAGCCGTCTTTGTAGATATCAAGGCTGACAGACTCGGTCAGTACGCCGTGGCCGCTGACTTTGCTGTCGCTGGTAATGCTGACCATATCCTGTGTGGGCTGGTCGGTAATGATGTTGATAACACCCGCAATGGCATCGCTGCCATAGAGTGAGGAAGCGGCGCCGTCGAGTACCTCGATACGCTTGACGCGACTCATGTTGATGCGGTTCAGGTCAACATTGTTGGAGATGTCGCCAGAGAGCTTCTGTCCGTTGATCAGAATAAGGATATACTTATTGCCTAAGCCATTGAGGCGGAGGAACGTTCCCATGGAGTTGGGCGACATCGAGGCCTGTGGCATCATGCGGGTCAGGGCACCATCGAAGGTGGTGATGCCTTGTTCGCTAATTTCCTGTGACGAGAGCACACGAACGGGCGTCGCCGTGCTTTTCAGACGCTGGTGATGACCAGAGCCCGTCACTACCACAGGGTTCAGGTTATAACTACGACTCACCGATGAGGAGTCGATACGTTCCATCTTATGAATCTGTGCCTGGACACCGATGCTGCCCAAGCACAAAAAAAGGAGGAAGATACTGCCTCCCGGCAGCACCTTCTTCCAAAAACTTATATAATAATACATTGAAAAATTCATCGAGTATTTACTCTTCAGGATACATACTGTGGTATGCGTCCTCCAGGAATTCAGCATTCTTAGTGTGGTTAATCCATACATTCAGAACACCCTCGAGCTCCAGCAGTCCCAACGGATGCTTGTTGGTGACAGGAACGATAGGTTCATAGCCATTGTTGCCAAAGAACTCAAACCAGCTATTGTCTTCTGACTCAGGATCTTCATCGTCCCAGTATTCGTCGCCCTCGCCAGCCATATCGTTGTGAGCATGGTCACCGGCGATTGACATCAAGGCATGCAGATAGACCTTGCCGCTGTTGATGCCCTTACGCTGCATGCGGTCCATGACGTTCTGCTTGTAGTTGCCAGGCATATCGACGGTGCCAACGAAGTAGTTGGTGTTCAGCTTCTGCAGTTCCTCCTCAAGCTGCTCATAGCGCTTGTTGGCCTTGAAAGTGTCGTAGGTGTCGGGGTTACCGTGACCCATGAAAGCAACAACACCATTTGCGGCTTCGTCCTTGTAGAGGGCGTCAAGCTGCTTAGCTACTTCGGGAACGTCCTCGTCGGGATTGTTCAGCAGAGGCATACCAAGGAATACGGCCTCGTCTTCTGACAGCTTTGCCAGATAGTCATCATCCAGATGGGCATCGGCCAGGTAACCGTTGTTCATGAACTTCTTCACGCTGGCAACAACAGCAGCAAACTCCTCACCAGGAATGACCTGCAGCGACTGCACATAGATCTTGCCATACTTGGCAGCACCGATGGCGTGCAGCAGGTAGCGAGGCTCGTAGTAGTCGCGCTTAACAATGTTGCCATTGTCGTCTACGTTCTCACCAACGCTGGCGCGGTTGATGCAGATATCGCTTGAGAAGCAGAAATAGACATCGGCATTTGGGAATGCCTTCTCATAGGCTGCCTTGGTCTTGTCGAAAGCCTGGAACGCATTGTTCCAAGTAGAGCCGAAGGCCACCAGCAGCACGGCAACATCTTTCTTTGACGTAGCTTTCTGCTTGGCCACGATAGAGTCGTTGAAATGATACTCAGACACGATGTTGTTCACAATGTTATTAACGGTTGTGTTGTCATCGTCGTCACCGCAAGAGGTGAACACAGGGGCTACCAAGGCAAATGCCACTGCAGCCAGAAAAAAAGACTTAATTTTCTTCATTGTTAGTTGTTTGTTTTAATGATAAATTATGTTTTGAAACTCGCTTTCCGTAATTGAACTTGATGCTGAGGGTGCCATATACCGTCGTTCCCGACGTGTTATTGCCGAGATGATAGGGACGCATGGTGCGGTCAACATAGTTGAAGATATTATCGATGCCCAGCTCCACTCGGTAGGCCAGCATCTTATCGCGCTTTCCGATGTCGTGCGTAGTGTTGATGCGCCATATCTGATAACCCTCGCCATTGCCGTTGTTCTGATAATAGCGAGTGTTGCTACCACGCGTTGACAGGCTGACGCCTAATGCATAACTATTGCCAAACGAATAGCTATACATAGCAGAAGCAGTCCATTTGTGATAGGCAGTACCATCAATGATAACGGTAGTCATCTTATTCGTTTTCTCATCGTAGAGATGGGCTTTGGTGTCCAGGTAACTATAAGCAGCGTTGAGTGTCAGGTCCTTCATCACCTTATATGACAGGGTCACATCAGCGCCACAGGTTCGGGCATCATCCATATTCTTATACATTCGTGCCTGTACGCTGCCGCTACCATCGCCCAGATAGGCTGTGGTGATGCCGGCAGGAATCTCGCCAACAGGCACGTTGACCAATGCAATCATATTGTCCAGCTTGTTCAGGTAACCAGTAACAGAGACGGTCAACTTCTGACCACGATACTCGACGTTGGCAGAGTAATAATTGCTGGTCTGAGGGTCCAAATCGGTGTTGCCAATATTGAAGAAGGTACTGCTACCCATGACGTGCAGATAACGATAATGCAACTCCTTGACTGCAGGCGTCTTGAAGCCCTGACTCCATCCCAGTCGGAAGCGGATATCATCGACAGACAGCATGGCACTCGCCTTGGGTGTCAGACGGAATCCGAAGTTCTGGTTATCTACCAGACGGAGTCCTACGGTCATGTTCAGCCATTTCAGCATGTTGAACTCATCCTGCACATAGAGTGCGGCCGTCCTGTCGCTGGCCGTTCCCGTCTCAGTACGTTCAGGGGCTTTCAGATAGTCATAGCGATATTCTGCTCCAGCATTCAACGTGTTTTCGTAAGGCAGGTGGAAGATGCTCTTCAACTGCCCCATGAGTCGCTGCTGGTCGCTCTGCAGCTTACTCTGTCCTGGCTTCATCAGCACAGAATACCATTCGCCATTCAGGTCGCCATACTCCCCTCCCTTCAGCAACACATAATCGTAGGTGCCTTTGGTGTAGTCGTAATAATAAGCATGTTTGTTCCAGTCAATGTCGAGGGTGATATTTCGCCATTTGCCGCCTACAGAAGCCGACGCATTATTGTAGCGCAAGTCGTAGGTATAGACGTCGCAGCTGGGATGGGTGCCATCCATAGGACGACAGATATTCTTCTTGTATAAAGAGCCCTCAGCATACAGCTCCAAATCTTTCATGGGCTGATAGGTAAGACGCTCTGCCACCTGCCAATTCTTGAACTTGTTTACCGTCATGTTCCTACTGTCGGTAAGCACCATCGCCTCGGCATATTCTTCCGAGGTGTTCTGCCAACCGTCGTTGCGCTGCAACTGGAAGTTGGTCTGTGAGATGAACTTGCCGAAAGCAAGAGCCAGCGTGTTATGCTGACGCAGGTCGTTGTGGGTTCCGTAACGAGTGCTGTTGTCGACAAAAATGCCGCTATCAGTATGTTTCTTGGTGATGATGTTGATAACGCCTGCCATCGCATCGCTGCCATAGAGTGCGCTCTGGGCTCCTTTGACGATTTCTATCTTCTCGATGTTATGAGGATCAATAAGTCCAAGATCGTTCTCACCACCCACATCACCATGAATGCGTTTGCCGTCGATAAGAATCAGGATGTAGTTGTTGCCCAGACCGTTCAACTGCATCTGCGAGCCCATGTCACCCTCGTTGAAGGCAAAAGAGGCGGTGAGGCCTGCAAGGATATCCTCCAGACTCTTACCTCCATATTGGCTCAACATCTTGTTGGTGATGACCTCGGTCTGCACAGGCGCATTCTTCAGAAGGTGGCGGGTGCCAGTACCCGTCACGACTACCTCCTGTAAACTGTCAGAACGCCAGATATCATCCTGCGCCTCGACAGCCACCACTGCGCATAGAGCCAGCAGTCCTACTGTCAGTCTTTTCTTCGTCATAAGCTTTTCCGTCCCGTATCTTCCTGTACGGTCGTACTTTTTAGTTCTCGGCATAACTTAAGCGAGCTTTGCTCTGCTCTCTTCTTCAGCAGGCTTGACCTAACGGTCGAGCCCTGCCTTGCCTCGGCATAGCTTAAGCAAGCTTAGCTCTGCTCTCGCCTACGGCAGGTCTTCTGACTTTCCCCAGTCTGCTTTACCTTCCCGAGTATTCTCAGTGGCGTTATACAAGCAGGCCTCTTAAATGGGGATTACAGCTGCAGGTACAGTTCCGGACTCTCACCGGATTCCCTTTCATCATGGCGGCATCAGCCACCAGATTGCCTTATTCGGGTGCAAAGATACGAATAATTTACAAATAAACAATCATTTTCCAAAATATTTTGTAATTTTGCAGCATGAAGCCGGCTTTTCTCATAGCAGCACCTACCAGCGGCTCTGGCAAAACAACGATTGCCAGGGGGTTGATGGCGCTCTTCACACGGAAAGGCTACAAGGTGCAGCCATTCAAGTGCGGGCCCGACTATATCGACACGAAGTTTCATGAGGCGGTATGCGGCAGACCCAGCATCAATCTCGACACGTTTATGGCCTCGCCAGAGCATGTGCGCTGCCTCTTTGCCCATTATGGCAAGGATGCCGATATCTGTATTGTGGAGGGTATGATGGGCCTCTACGACGGTTATGATCGCGACAAAGGCTCGTCAGCTGAGATAGCCCGTGTGCTGGGACTTCCTGTCGTCTTGGTGGTCGACGCCAAGAGTGCAGCCTATTCGATGGCGCCGCTGCTGCAGGGCTTTATGAACTTTAATAAAGAGGTACGCGTAGCGGGCGTTATTTTTAATAAGGTGGGATCACAGAAGCACTTCGAGATGCTGCGCCAGGTTTGCGACGATTTGCATCTCGCCTGCTTTGGCTATCTGCCAAAGAGCAGTAGTTTTGAGACGGGTTCGCGCTATTTAGGCCTCGACTTCTCCCAGCAGTCAGAGAGTGAGGAGTTGGTCCAAATGTTGGAGCGTTTTATCGACATAGAACAATTGAAAACTGTTTCCAATTTGTTTCCTTGGGAGAAACAAGTTGTTTCGATAGGGGAAACAAGTTGTTTCGATAGGGGAAACAAACTGTTTCCACTGGGGAAACAAATGAGAAACACCAAGGTTTTAATTGCACGCAATGCGGAGGCCTTCTCGTTCCTCTATGCCGAGGTGGTCGAAGGCTTTACTTCGCCTCGCTTTTTCGACCCCGAGAAGGATGTGCCCGCATTGGAGGATATCGACTTGCTCTACCTGCCTGGCGGCTATCCAGAGAAGCATCTCGAAGAGTTGGTCAGAAACGAAGCTTGTCGTCAGGCCATCCGCCATTTTGCTGAGCAGGGCGGACATGTCGTGGCCGAATGTGGCGGCATGATGTATCTCTGCGAGAGCATCGTGACTGACGATGGCGAGTATCCTATGTGCGACGTGCTGCCCTACTCTATCACGGCCCGCAAAGCCGACCGCAAGCTGTCGCTGGGTTATCGTCGCTTCACACTCGATGGCAGGGAGTATCGAGGACATGAGTTCCACTACACCCATTTCTTAGGTCAGACGCCGCCCTCTGCCTGTCAGGTCTATAATGCCAAGGGCGAACCTGTCGATACGCCCGTCTTCAGATATAAGAACGTTTTAGCCAGTTATACCCATCTCTATAACTATGAACTATGAACTAAGTCTCCACCCCATCATGTTCGCAGGCACAGGCAGCGATGTTGGCAAGAGCATCGTGGCTGCCGCCTTCTGTCGCATCTTCCGTCAGGACGGCTATCATCCTGCCCCTTTCAAGGCGCAGAACATGGCGCTGAACTCTTACGCCACGCCAGAGGGACTGGAGATTGGTCGTGCTCAGGCCGTACAGGCCGAGGCGGCAGGCATCCCCTGTCATACTGACATGAACCCGTTGCTGCTCAAGCCCAACTCAGACCATACCAGTCAGGTGGTGCTCAACGGCAAACCCCTTGGCAACAAAGACGCCTATGATTATTGGCGCAAAGGTTGTGTGCAGCGAGGTGGAGCCTCGCTGTCTGGTCCAGATTTTCGCGCTGAGGTCCACGCCGCCTTCGATCGCTTGGCTTCGCGCTATAACCCTATCGTGATGGAGGGCGCAGGCAGCATTGCCGAAATCAACCTGAAGGACAGGGACTTGGTAAACATGTCGATGGCGCAACATGCTAAGGCTGACGTCATCTTGGTGGGTGATATAGACCGCGGTGGTGTCTTTGCCTCTGTCTATGGCAGCATCATGCTCCAGTCGCCTGAGGACCGCAAGCTTATCAAAGGCATCATCATCAATAAGTTCAGAGGCGACATGCGGCTTTTCGATGAGGGTCGACGAATGCTGGAGGATATCTGCAGCGTGCCTGTGTTGGGTGTCATACCTTATTATAAAGACATCTATATCGACGAGGAAGATAGTGTCAATCTCGCTAAGAAGAACTCTCAACTTTCAACTCTCAACTCTCAACTAAATGTAGCTGTCATCCTATTGCGCCATATCAGCAATTATACCGATTTCGATACACTGGAGCGCGACCCCCGCGTCAACCTCTTCTATACCAACAACATCAAGGATATCGAACAGGCCGACATCATCATACTGCCTGGGACGAAGTCAACACTCGACGACCTGTTGGAGTTGCGACGCAACGGTTGTGCTCAGGCCATTCTCAGGGCTCATCGAGACGGAAAGATGGTGATAGGCATCTGCGGCGGCTATCAGATGTTGGGACAAACCGTAGAAGACCCCGAGGGCATCGAGGGCAGCATCAAGCGTCTGCCTGGCCTCGGACTGCTGCCTATCCACACCACGATGACGCAAGAGAAAACCACTCGTCAGGTCACCTTCCAATTTGAGGGGCAGAAGTGTCAGGGTTACGAGATACACCAGGGCGTGAGCGATACCAATGAGATAATTCTCCAGACTGATCATTGCATCGGCACCTATATCCACGGTTTCCTGGATAATGCCCCCGTCATTGAGCACATTTTGAGGGAAAAAGGAAAAGTGAAGAGTGAAAAATTTGCTTCCGCTCAGGATCCCCAAGTTTTCAAAGAAACACAATACGATAAGCTGGCTGCCCATGTGCGTCAATATGTTGATATAGAACGAATTTACCAAATACTCTCAAGTAATGATTAAGGGACACGGCGACGATATATTTGGGCTTGAAACGTTACGCTGTAATTACAGTAGCAACATATCCCCGATGATTGATACTGACGAGTTGTGCAGTTATCTCTCCCAGCATCTTGATGTCATCAATCATTACCCAGAGCCGTCAGCCCAGTCGTTGGAAGAACGGATAGCCAAAGAACATAACATCAGTCCTAACGAAGTGCTCGTCACCAGTGGCGCTACTGATGCCATCTATCTCATAGCTCAGACATTACGCGATGAAAAGACCTTTGCCGTGAAGCGTCCTACCTTCAGCGAGTATGCCGATGCCTGTCGTATGTTTGGTTATGAAGAAGCCCCAAAAGGAGGGGCTGTTCGCTGGCTTTGCAATCCGAACAATCCTACTGGTGAGGTTCGTCCATACGACACGTTGAAGGTCTTGTCTCGTCGCCATCATTGGCTTGTCATAGACCAGTCGTACGAAGACTCAACATTACGCAGGATGCTCAGGCCTGACGAGGCTATTGAGATGGAGAATGTTATACAGATTCACTCTATGACTAAGCGTTTCGGTATTCCTGGCTTGCGGTTAGGCTACATCACGGCACCAGCCCCCGTTATTGAGCGTCTGCGAATGAATCATCGTCCCTGGGCAGTCAATGCCCTTGCCATAAAAGCTGGATTATGGCTCCTTAACCATCAGAATCCCTATGAACAATATATGAAGGAGGAGTTGCTGAATGAGACACGTATTCTTGCCAATAGACTAAGAAGCATTTTTGGCATTCATGTCTATCACACAGACACCAACTTTATGCTTTGCTCCATAAGACAAAGCTCTGCGGCAGAACTGAAGGCGTATCTGCTGAAGAACCATCAGTTCCTGATTCGCGATGCTTCCAATTTCGTAGGTCTCAAGGATTGTCATTTCCGAATAGCCACACAGCATCCTGACTATAACGACGAGCTTGTAGCGGCCATTTATACTTTTACCAGAATGAAACATGGATAGCTGCATCGTCGCTATAGTGTCCCTGCTTGTAGGTTGGCTGCTCGACCTTCTCTTTGGCGACCCAGCCAGACTGCCCCACCCTGTGGTGTGGTTTGGCAAAACCATCGCTTTCTTCGAACACAGATTAAACAAAGGGAATCATCGACAACTCAAGGGAGCCCTCGTTGCCGTTGGTCTCATTGTATTTGTATATGCAGCCACTTATCTTATCCGTCACTACATCTATTTACTCCCCTCCATTACAGGGAGGGGTTGGGGGTGGGTCTTTGATTCCATTATCATTTTCTACTGTCTAGCAGGAACCACCTTGATTCGTGAGGTCAGGGAGGTGTTTCGTGCCGTAGATCGTTCGTTGGAAGAGGGACGCAAGCAAGTGGCACGAATCGTAGGACGCGACACCTCAGAGCTCTCGGCTCAGGAGGTGAGGACGGCTGCCTTGGAGACCCTCGCCGAGAACCTGAGCGACGGCGTCATCGCGCCCCTGTTCTGGTTCGCCATCATTGGCGTACCTGGCATGTTGGCCTATAAGATGGTGAACACCCTCGACTCGATGATTGGCTATAAGACAGAACGCTATCGTGACTTTGGCTGCTGGGCTGCACATATCGACGATATCGCCAATTACATCCCAGCACGACTCACGGCCCTACTCATGGTGTTGCCTCACGCAATTCTCAATTTTCAATTTTCAATTTTCAACTTCGTTCGTAAGAACGGAAGACATCACGCTTCACCCAATAGCGGCTACCCAGAGGCTGCCCTCGCTGGCATCCTGAACTGTCGTTTCGGAGGTCCGCACTATTACTTCGGACAGCTGTTTCCCAAACCCTATATTGGGGAGAACGAACGTCCACTCACCACAGAAGACATGAAAAAAGCCGTTCGCATCAATAGAACGGCAGAAGTGTTGATGGTTGTACTTACAGCTCTTAGCTTGTGGTTATGCCACTAAAGCGCAGACCGTCAAGTAAAACGATAATTCGCTTAGCAGACAGACGGCACCACAACAGTCTCCAGTATAGCCTCGAAGTCGGCGCCATATCAGCCAACAAAGAAGGCATGTCACCAAACAAGGCACGATAACAATCACCCATGATAATCCTGTATACCATAGGAATGCTATTAACAGTAACAAGCCCTGAAAACAGAGATTGATACCTGCTTTCCAATCAATAGTCCTATATACCGTCTTGTTCTTGGCTGTCTCTTCCGTTCTGGCATAGGGCATCATGACGACCATGAAACTCGTAATCATCTTACTAAATGGATTGGCGGCAAGGATGGTTAGCGCAGCCATCTTGGGTGACATCGAGATGAGTGCGAACACCAAGAGAGCAATATAGAGGATGAGACTCAACACGCCATAGGTGCCGATATGTGAATCCTTCATGATGTCGAGGATTCTCTGACGGTCTGAGCCCCCACCGCCAAAGCCGTCGAAGAAATCGGCGAGTCCGTCTTCGTGGAGGGCTCCTGTGATGAGTAGACGAATGACGATAGCGGCAATGATGGCGACGGCATAGGGCATCACCATAGCGCCATAATAGAGGGTGGCAGCCATCGCACCACCAATGAGCCAGCCTGTGAGTGGCCACCATTCCACCACAGCGGCATATGATGACTTGGGCGGCTGATATACTCGCCAGAAAGGCAGACGCGTGAAAAAGATGAGTGCTGCCCAGAGGTTGTCGTAGAACTTAGAAGTATTTTGTGATTCTTGCATCTTTGAAATTATTCATTTCATTTATCATTCGTACAGCGCTGTCAACGATAGGATAAGCACAGAGGGCGCCTGTTCCCTCACCCAGTCTTAATCCAAGGTTCAGCAACGGCTTGGCATCTATGATATCGAGCATCATCTTATGTCCACTCTCGTCGCCACAATGGGTAAAAATCATGTAGTCCTGCGAGGCAGGATAAAGCCTAATGGCAGCCAGCGCACATGCCGTCATGATAAAGCCGTCAATTAATATAACAAGGTGGCACTCTGCAGCACGTAACATCGCTCCAATAGCCGCAATCATCTCGAAGCCACCAAAATATTGCAGGGGGAGTTTGCAGTCCTCGCCATTGGTTCCATGTGCCACATAGACCTTATAAGCCTCCAGCGCCTTCGTCAGTACCTCATATTTATGGCGGATACCATCGTTGTCGAGTCCTGCGCCAGCGCCAATACAATCCTTCAGAGGGATATCGCCAAACAGACTCATCCAGATGCTTGAAGGCGAGGTGTTAGCGATGCCCATCTCTCCGATACACAGCACTTTACATCCCTCAGCAACACACTCGTCTACAAGGTCGGCACCCACTTCTATTGCCTTATCAAACTCCTCCTCTGTCATAGCGGGCTCGTATAAGAAGTTTTTCGTGCCACGTGCTATCTTTCGATGGATGATACCTGGCACATCACTCAGGTCGTAGTCCACTCCCACATCCACGATGCGTAACTTGAAACCATGCTGACGACAGAACATATTGACACCTCCACCACCATGGGTGAAGTTGATCATCTGTTGCCAAGTAACATCGCGAGGCGACACACTCACGCCTTCACGTTCTATGCCATGATCACCACCCAACAGCAGATGACAGGGGTGGGACAACTCTGGAGAGAGCGTCTGCTGAATCAGACAAATCTGCATCGCCAACTCCTCCAGCCTACCAAGCGAGCCTTTAGGCTTGTTCAGGTTGTCAATCTTATCCTGAATGGCAGCCTGCAGAGATTTGTCTGTTGCTTGTATATCGAATGTCTTCATATTTCTTTTTTACCCTTTTACCTTTACGGCTATGCCGCTCACCATGAGTATCACCTCGTCAGCCTTCGAGGCAATATACTGGTTCATCCAGCCTTGCAGGTCGGTGAACTTCCTTTGCAGGGCATTATCACTCACACCGCCGCTGCCTATCTCGTTGGTCACAAAGATATAGGTAGCATCGCGTTCTGTGAAACGGTCGAACTCAGCTTTCGCTGTTTCTAACGTCTTATCCTCATCAGAATCTTCGAAGAACAGGTTAGTCAACCACAACGTCACACAGTCTATCACAGCCACACGCCCAGTGAGGTCATGCTTACTCAGGGCCTTTTCCTCTTCTATGTTTGTCCATTGTGGTCCCCTTCGCTCTTGATGCTTGCGCACCCTTTCACGAAACTCGTCGTCCCAGATATGAGCCGTAGCCAGATAGACAGGATGGTCCGTAAGACTTAGCGCCATCTGCTCTGCCTGACTGCTCTTACCTGAGCGTTGTCCACCCGTTATCAGAATGATTTTCCTCTTCACTTTCGTATAATTTTCTGATTTATGCCGCAAAGATACAAATAAATATCAATTATCAATTGTCAATTATCAATTATTTTTATATCTTTGCAGCAGATATGAAGAAAATAATTATTGCAGGCATAGGACCAGGCAGTCGTGAGGACATCACACCTGCCGTGATGGAGGCCGTCAGAGAGGCCGATGTCGTAGTAGGCTATAAGTATTACTTCCAGTTTGTAGAGCCATACTTGAAGCCGGGCTGCGAGTGCGTAGATACAGGCATGAAGAAAGAGCGTGAACGAGCAGAACAGGCTTTTGCGCTGGCAGAGCAGGAGAAGACCGTTGTGGTTATCTCCTCTGGCGATGCAGGCATCTATGGTATGGCACCACTTATCTATGAGATGAAGCAGGCGCGTCAGTCTGACATAGAGATCGTGACGCTTCCTGGTATCTCGGCATTCCAAAAGGCTGCCTCGCTGTTGGGCGCACCTATTGGTCACGACATGTGCATCATATCGCTTTCCGACCTGATGACCCCATGGGAGGTTATTGAACGGCGTATCAAGGCAGCCTCAGAAGGCGACTTCGTCACAGCCATCTATAACCCCAAGTCGCATGGACGCTACTGGCAGTTGTATCGCCTAGTGGAACTGTTCTTACAGGTCCGCTCGGTAGAGACTCCTGTGGGCTATGTTCGTCAGGCTGGTCGAGATGATGAAGAAATCAAGATCACAACACTTGGTGCTTTCGACCCAGAGGACATCGATATGTTTACTGTCATTCTGATTGGCAACTCACAGACATATATTTCTGAGGGTAAGATGATAACGCCTCGCGGCTATTACCGCGAAGAGAAAGAGAATGACGTTAAGCCAGGTCAGCAGATTATGATGGAGTCGTTCCGTACCATCGCCAGCGAACTGAAGCGTCAGGACTATCCCCTCGACCACAAATGGGCACTGCTACATGCCATCCACACAACTGCCGACTTCGACATGGAGGATATCCTCTATACTGATTCTTTGGCTGTAGAGACATTATATAATAAGGTAAAGAACGGCACACTAACCACCATCATCACCGATGTCACGATGGTGACCAGCGGCATCCGTAAGGGCGCTCTGCAGCGATTAGGTATCGAGGCCAAGTGCTACCTGTCTGACCCACGTGTAGCTGAAATGGCAGCCACACAGGGAATCACCCGTACCCAGGCAGGCATCCGGCTGGCTGTGGAGGAGTATCCCGATGCACTCTTTGCCTTTGGCAACGCACCAACGGCACTCATGGAACTATGCGACCTGATTCGTAAGGGCAAAGCCCATCCTGCTGGTATCATTGCTGCCCCCGTCGGATTTGTACACGTCAGGGAGTCGAAACACATGGTGAAACCCTTCAAGGATATTCCAAAGATTATCGTTGAGGGTAGAAAAGGCGGCTCTAACCTTGCCGCCACCCTCTGCAATGCCATCCTAACTTTCGACGATGCTGAACAACTGAAGCCTGGTCGCGACTTATAAAACGAACACGGATTAAACGGATTAAGCGGATAATATGCAACGGTTCATCGTTATAGGAATAACGGACAATCCCAAACCTTGGTATCCTCCAGAAGTGCAGGAAATTATCAAGCAGGGAAGGGTCTTTTCTGGAGGCAAGCGCCACCATGAGATAGTAGCGCCGTTATTGCCAGAAGGCGTGGAGTGGATAGATATCACCGTACCCCTCGATGCCGTCTTTGAGCAGTACAGCCACTATTCCCAACGGTTTTCCGTTGGGTCCATCATCATCTTCGCCTCTGGTGACCCGCTCTTTTTCGGATTTGCCAATACCATCAAGCGTAAAATGCCAGAAGCCGACATCGTGGTTTATCCCACCTTTAACTCCCTACAGTTGCTGGCGCACCGTCTCGTGATGCCCTACCACGACATGCGTATCGTCTCGTTGACAGGTCGTCCTTGGCCTGAGTTCGACAAGGCGCTGATAGATCAGGCAGCAAAGATCGGCATCCTGACGGATATGGAACACACGCCTGCAACGATAGCCCAGCGCATGATAGACTATGGCTACACCAACTATCAGATGCATGTGGGTGAACATCTGGGTAATCCTTCACTCGAAAAGGTCACCACCTTGTCGCTTGAAGAGGCAACCCAACGCAACTTCACGATGCCGAACTGTGTCATTCTTGACGCTGTCAGCCATCAGACATCAGCCATCAGACATCCTTTCGGCATCCCCAATTCCGACTTCACCCTACTCGACGGACGAGAAAAGATGATTACCAAGATGCCCATCCGTTTGCTGACACTTCAAGCCCTCGAATTGCGCAAGAGGAGCGTCCTCTGGGACATCGGTTTCTGTACAGGTAGCGTCTCTATCGAAGCCCGTCTGCAGTTCCCTCATCTTCAAGTCTGCGCCTTTGAGATCCGTCCTGAGTGCGAAGCGATTATCCAAGAGAACACTCGCAAGTTTGGTGCCCCAGGCATCGACATCCATATCGGCGACTTCCTGGATACAGACCTCTCCGCCCTTCCCTGCCCTGACGCTGTGTTTATCGGAGGTCACGGAGGCCGCCTGAAGGAAATCTTGGCGAAGGTGCTGACCGTATTGCCGGATAATGGCTGTATCGTGATGAATAGCGTCAAGGCACCTCTTGTCAAGACTGACAGCCATCAGTTATGGGATGAGGCCTGTCAGGAACTGGAGCTGAAGCAAGAACCACCCACCAGGATCATCCTCAACGACAACCATCCCATCGAGATCCTCAAGGCCTATTATCATCCTGACAAATAGACTACACACAAAACTTAATTCAATAATCATTTGGTGCTTTAAGAAAAAAGCATTATCTTTGCATCAAATTTCCGTTCCAAACTTTGGAATGCACATACCAGACTCTGGGATGTAGATACCAAACTTTGGGATGGACATTTCAAACTTTAAAACTAAAATTACTTTGTATTATGGCAAAATATATTATTAAGGACATGCCCGAGGGCATGGGAAACAACAAGAAAGGGAGAATATTCCCCAAGATGCAAGTCTATACGGAGTTCGACAACGACAAGGTTGTGGAACTCATCAACAAGTATTCACCAGCATTCAGTCAAGGCACCATACGAGGTGTGCTCGACACATTATCCACTGTGATGAAAGCATATCTCCCAATGGGTCACAGCTTGAAGATCAACAATCTGGGTGTGTTCTCGCTATCGCTGCAATTCTCTGACAACAAGGCAGATGCCAATACTCAAGAAACTATACAGGCAGAACCAAAGACAAAATACCGTCATGTGGAAATCAAGGGCATCAACTTCAAAGCCGACAAAAAGCTGGTGAAAGAAATGAACAAGGAGAACAGCTTTGAGCATACTTCCTCCAACCCAGTTCCATCCTCCTCATACACCCCTCAGGAGCGTTTGCAGCGCGCCCTCCAACATATCGACAAGAATAGATTCATCACGCTTCAGGAATATGCCAACCTTAACGATCTCAGTCGCAGCTCAGCATCAAGAGAACTGGTGGCCTTTGTAAACGACCCATCATCAGGCATCACCACCAAAGGCGCCGGCTCACACAAATTCTGGGTGAGAAGAAAATAAAGCGATAAATCCTTGGAAGTTTCGATTATTCTCCTTATATTTGCAGGCAGAAAACGATCTGAAAAGATGCTACAGCAAAGTGTCGTGAGAAGCTGACGGAGTTGCTCACGCTCCTCAAGGCTGATGTGATGGAACAGCAAACGGGTATCGTGCTGAACCTGGAAGCTTAGACAGAAGGTCGTATGATTCTTACAGAAGAACAGATCGCATCTCTGAAGGCACAGACAGAGGCCTTCCTGAAATTTATCGGATGACAATGAATATAGCAATCATACAAATCAGTGAGGCTGGTAGTGAGATGGCCTCGACGCTGCGAAGGGAGCTGAAAGCCAAAGTGATCCAGCGCTCAGAAGTGGGTGAGGAATGGCAGAAGCAGGATGCCTTTATCTTTATTGGAGCGATGGGTATCTGTGTTCGCACCATTGCTCCTTATATCAAGAACAAGCACGAAGACCCTGCTGTGGTATGCGTGGATAGTCTGGGACAGAATGCCATCTCCGTGCTTTCAGGACATATCGGAGGGGCGAATGATCTGGCTCGTGAAGTTGCAGGTATCATCGGAGGCAGAGAAGTGATTACCACCCAAAGCGACAATGCAGGACTTTGGGCACTCGACACGTTGGCAGAACGGTTTAACTGGGCCATCGCCAGTGATGACGACATGAATGAGTGCATCTATGCTTTCGTCAATCGTGAACCAACAGCCCTGCTGATGGAAATCTGCGATGAGGGTACGGACTATCTTGAGAAGACATTACCTGAGCATGTGACTGTTGTGAAAAGCCTCGAGGAGGTCGATCCCAAAAAGTTTAAGTTGGTCATCATGGTGACACCTTACAACCTCTGTGCACCATACGGCGTGCTCGAGTTGCATTTCGTGCCGATGATAGCATCTTTAGGCTTCGGACTCGCACATCATCCTGTGGACTATGAGGACATCTACGACGAAATTGACGATGCCATGAGCCAGATTGGTGTATTGCCTTGCTACAAACGCTATTGTACCATCGACGTGAAGCAGGACGAGGAATTCTGTGCGATGCTCGTCGATGATTTAGGAGAAGAACTGGTATTCTACACAGCAGAGGAACTCGCCAAGGTTGAGGTGCCTAATCCCAGCAAGACCGTTCAGAAGCATGTAGGTACACCCAGCGTTTGCGAGGCTGCTGCCATCCTTGGGGCAAACAATGGCAAACTGATTGTTCCTAAAGTGAAAGGCAAGAACTGGACTGCAGCCCTCGCCATTGACTACAAATACCTGCGAGAGAAGAAAGGTCATATCGAGATTGTAGGTGCCGGTCCTGGTGACCCTGATCTGGTATCTGTACGAGGACGCAAGATGCTCGAAAGAGCCGACCTTATATTATATGCAGGTTCACTGATTCCTAAAGCCTTGACAGAATGCCACAAACCGGGGGCTGTGGTGCGCTCTTCTGCTGATATGGCACTCGAAGAGCAATTCGAGCTGATGACAAAATACTATGACAAGGGCAAATACATCGTACGCCTCCACACGGGCGATCCTTGTATCTTTGGCGCCATTCAGGAACAGATGGCCTACTTCGACCAGCAAGGGATGGACTATCATATCACACCAGGTATCTCATCGTTCCTCGCCGCTGCAGCAGAACTGCGCTCCCAGTTTACCATCCCAGAGCGCACGCAGACCATCATCCTGACGCGAGGTGAAGGCCGTACGCCGATGCCTGAGAAAGAACAACTGCATCTGTTGGCCAAGAGTCAGAGCACCATGTGTATCTTCCTCTCTGCCGCCATTGTCGATGACGTGCAGCGCGAACTCTTGCAGGAATATTCTGAGGATACTCCTGTTGCTGCCTGCTACCATCTGACATGGCCTGACCAACACATCTATCGTGGTGTGTTAAAAGACCTCGCAAAGATTGTTCACGATAACCACCTCACCCTCACTACGATGCTCGTGGTTGGTGAGGCTATCGACAACCGTCAGGGGCTCTCCGAGTTATATAACAAACACTTCACCCATCTGTTCAGACAAGGCGACGCTTCATGATATTGGTATTCGGAGGGACAACTGAAGGACGTAGTGCGGCAGAGGTGCTGGAAGAGGCTGGCAGTCTCTATTACTATAGCACGAAGATGGGTGAACAGGAACTGACGCTGCATCATGGTGTGCGCATTGATGGGGCGATGGATGCTGAGGCCATGAAAGCCTTTTGCTGTAATCACCAGATTCGGCTGATAGTGGATGCTGCCCATCCGTTTGCGTCAATGCTGCATCAGACGATAGGCAAGGTAGCGTCTGACATGCGGATTCCCGTCATCCGTTACGATAGGATCTATCCACAAAGAGACCCCGATATTACGTGGATTGACGACTACTTAGAGGTTCCGACAGATATCCATACCCTTCTTGCTACTACGGGTGTGCAGAGCATTAGTAAACTGAAGTGGTTGGAGAAGCTGGGTGTCAAGGTTATCTACAGAATCTTAAGACGTGAAAGCAGTCTCTTGATGGCTTACGAGCAAGGCGCTACCGATGAACAACTATGTTATTTTGAAGACGGTCTCCTGCCAAAAGCCGATGCTATCCTGCTAAAGGAGAGTGGACTTAGTGGCGGCTTTGTAGAGAAGGTGGAAGCAGCACGCGAAAAAGGCATGCGGATTATCGTCCTTAAACGTCCAAGCTATGGGACTTATAAGGCCAATGGGGCCTATAAGGAAGTCAACGGACCGTATGGATTGCGGCGGATGGTGGAGAAGCTGTTGCCAGAGTTTTATCCGCTGCATAGCGGACTGACGACGGGAACGTGTGCTACTGCAGCGGCGATTGCTGCAACGATAAGACTGACGAAAGGTGAGACACCTGCGGAAGTCCCCGTTTTATTGCCAGATGGCGAGACGATTACTGTTCCCGTCGGTTTTGCCGACAGGTATGCCTACTGCATCAAGGAGGCAGGTGACGACCCCGACGTGACTGACGGTATTGAGGTGAGGGTTCACATAGAACAATCCGAACAGTTTGAAATTATTGGTGGTGAAGGTGTGGGGCGTTTCACGCTTCCAGGATTTGATTATCCTGTAGGTGAAGCCGCAATCAACAAGGGACCTCGTGAAATGATGCGCCAAAACATCAAAGAAAATGTTAGGATTACTATTTCTGTACCGCAGGGTACGGAGATTGCCAAACGGACTTTTAACCCCCGTCTGGGTATTGAGGGCGGCATCTCGATAATCGGTGTGAGTGGCATTGTGAAACCATTTAGCGAGGAGGCTTTTATCGACAGCATCCGCAAGTGTATGACTGTGGCAAAGGCCTCAGGCGCTGAACGCGTAGTTATCAATAGCGGCGGCAAAAGCGAACACTTTGTGAAGGCCCTCTATCCCACCCTGCCCCAGCAGGCGTTTGTGGAATACGGCAACTACATCGGAGAGACCCTGAAGATAGCCAATGAATTGAATATCAATACTGTGACACTGGGAGTGATGTTGGGTAAAGCGGTTAAATTAGCTGCAGGCCATTTGGACACACATAGTCGGAAGGCCACGATGGATAAGGCGTTTATTCAGCAGATTCTGGAGGAATCGGGCATCAGCATCGACATCAGCGATATGACGCTGGCCCGCGAGCTATGGGAACGTATTGCTGAAAACAGCCGAGCGGCTTTTGCCCACACTGTTATACGGCATTGTTATGAGCACTGTGCTCCGTTATTGCCCAACGGTGAACTTACGGTTTTACTGATTGACGATAATGGAAAAATATATGAAGTATAACAATCTAAGAGACGGCACCTGATAAAGTAAAACAAGTTGTTTTACTGCGTAAAGTGCCATTCCTTTCATCATAAGGAACCATTCCTTTGAAGCCGTTATTCCTCAGTTTCGTTCTTGCGCTTGCGGAAGAGCACTGCAGCGATGACAGGGGCTCCTACAAGGGCTGTGACGCTGTTGACAGGCAGGGCACCCTCGAAGCCTGGCATACGGGCAATGAAGTTACAGAAAAGTGCGAGTACGGCACCACAGAGAGCTGTAGCTGGCATTAGGATACGATGGTCGCTGGTGCGGAAGATGGCTCTTGTCAGATGAGGAACAGCCAGGCCAATGAACATAATCGGGCCGCAATAGGCAGTAACGATGGCAACGAGAACGCCAGAGGAGATGATGACCAACATACGGCTGCGACGGATGTTCAAACCCAGATTAGAAGCATAGCGGTCGCCCAACAGCATCAGGTTCATATCCTTCACCAACAGACAGGCCAACGGCAACAGGATGCACATCAGCACAATAAACAACACCATCTCGTCGCCAGATACCCTTGAGAACGAGCCTAAGCCCCAAACCACGAAGGCCTTCACATCTTCCTCAGGCGACAGGAACTTCAGCACGCCAATAACGGCATTGGCCAAGTAGCCTATCATTACACCTATTATTAATAAGGTGACATTGCCCCTTACCTTTTGAGATATCCAAAGAATCAATGTCAGCACGGCCAAGGCACCAATGACGGCTGCCACACTCATGGCAGCGTCACCCAGATAACCCAGACGCGAAAGTGCCACGCCACCGATACGTCCAGACAACAGCACCACAAAAGCTACGCCCAAGGCCGAACCATTTGAAATACCAAGCACTGAGGGTCCTGCCAGGGGGTTACGGAATACGGTCTGCATTTGAAGACCACTGACAGCAAGTCCGGCACCAGCCATAATGGCCGTCAGAGCCTGTGGGAGTCGTGACTTCCAGATAATGTTCTGCCATATTTCTGATTCCGATGCATCGCCCAGCAGAATACGGCAAACATTCTTTAGGGGAATGTCAACGGAACCGATGAGAAGGTTGACAATAGCTAAAACCACTATTGCCATTATGAGCATCAGAATCAGGGGTAGCGTACGTCTTATCATTTCAACAGATAATAAAATGTGGGGCGATAATCATCCTCCACCAACTCTGGATGGAAGATAGCTACAAAGTCTTTCAGCAGAAAGTCTGGTTCTACAGGCGAAATCTCATAGTAAGGCGTCTGCTTCATATTGCAGTAGATAACCTTCTTTTCTTTGAATGCCTTGAACAATTCGTTGCGAGGCTCAGAGGCCTTCAGCGCCTCGTACGAGAACTCGTCGGGATAACTGTTCAGGATACGCCAGTAATCTGCATTGGCAGCCAAGGAATACATCTTCTCAAACTCCAAGTCTTCGCCAGCTGTCTCATCGTCGTTGATGACATAGTTGGCTCCGGCATCACGGAAAATCTGCGCCAGATAGTTCTTTCCACCCACAGCGTGCCAATTGCCATAGTGCATCTCGCCGCTGAAAACTGTGGGCAAGACTTTGTAATCTGAACTCTGGACTTTGGACTTCAGGTCGTTATATCGACTCTCAATACCGGCGAACACCTCGTTGGCTTCTTTCTCTTTACCAATAAACATACCCACGAACTTAATCCATTCGGCCTGTCCTAAGGGATTGAGTTCCTGATAACCCAGGTGGGGTACCAATGTGATGCCTGTCTCCTTGATGGCATCATATCCACCACGTTTTGAGGGCGATATAAAGATGACATCGGGATTAGCAGCCAGCACCATCTCGGTATCGAAGTTGCCTTCCATACCGATCTTCACAATACGTCCGTCTTTTACACGTTGTATGATGTCTTTGTTAAAGAGGTTCTTCGTACCTGTCAGGCCTTTCACCACGTTATGAGCATCGAGGATTGTGAAGTTAGACAGCTGTAACGACGTCATGCAGATGGTATTTGTAATAGGAACCTTCACCTTCGTGTAGAAATCAGGAACATCCACACCATCATCGGCGACCAGTGCAAAGTGATAGCCGCCGTCAATATCCACCAGTCGTACTCCGGCACTATCTCTCACCTCATAGCCCGTCGCATACTTGGGACTCATCAGTGAGTCAACATCTATCATACTGCTAACAGTCTTGTTGCCACTATTACAGCACGAACAGAATATGCACAGGCCTATTATGAACAAAGCAAAAGTCTTCTTCATTTATTCTCAATTATATTCTTGAAAAACTTTGCAAATTTAATGAATTTCGCTGAAGTATCGATAATTATCCTTCATTTATTAGGAAAGTTTAGATTTTAAGTCTTGCAACTTTTATCAGAACACAAGAAAAGGGAACCTTCACAGGCTCCCTTTTAATTACCAATTAAAGAAAATTTAATTGGTTTTTGGGGAAGTTTGATTGTCTCGCGACAACCAACCTTCAAATTAACCTTAATAATCTAATACCATGAAAAACACACTGCAAATATAGAAATATATTTCCAAAAAAGGAAGAATTGAAGCAGAATGGGGTTGTAATTTAGTAAAAATTAACTAAAAACCTAGACTTTTGCATGTTATCTGCTCATAAGGTTTGGCTATTTAACAGATTCTTCGTAACTTTGCACCCATAATGAACGAAATGTCACCCAAAATAGCTATTATAGACCCTAACACCTTGGCTGCGCTTGGACTGCGACAGCTGCTGCAAAGTGCCATACCTTTTATAGAGGTCGACACCTTTGGCAGCATAGAGGAGCTGATAGGTAGTAAGGAGCAATATATGCACTATTTTGTGGTAGTAGATTTGTTTTTAGGGAACAAAGATTATTTCATCACCAACATCAGACAGACGATAATACTGACCCACTCAGATAACCAGCAAGAGCTTCTGCCTGGATTTCATACCATTAACATCAACGTACCCGAGGAAGAGTTGGTGAAACAGATTCTGAAATTGCAACAGCACGGTCATAAGCATGGACGCAACCTGCCAGAGAAGTCGAGAAACGCCATGATGAATAAGACGTTAAGTGACCGCGAGGCTGAGGTTATGGTGCTGATTGTCAAAGGTTATATCAACAAGGAAATTGCCGACAAACTGAATATCGGACTGACCACCGTAATTTCACATCGCAAGAACATCATGACGAAGCTGGGATTAAAGAGTGTGTCGGCTCTGACCATCTACGCCGTGATGCATGGTTATATCGATATTGACCAAGTATAACCTTAAAGATTCTTAAATATTTATATAAATATGGTACGCAAGTGGCTCAATATCAAATAAATTGAGTACCTTTGCAGCCGTTTTGTCCGCATAGTGTGGAGATAGGTGGCAGAACAGGCGCTGACACCTATAGAATATTAACCAATTAAACATGTCTGATAAACGTCTGTTCAGACAAACGAATGCCCACTAAAGGGCGCAAGAGAATTTTATGTCAGAATTAACAAAGAACGTTCAGCCGTTGCAGGATTTCAACTGGGACGAGTTTGAAAATGGCACCGTGGCCAACATCAGCAAGGAAGAGCTTGACAAGGCCTACGACGAGACTCTGAACAAGGTGGCCGACCACCAGGTTGTAGAGGGTAAAGTCATCTCGGTTGACAAAAAAGAAGTGGTAGTCAACATTGGCTACAAGAGCGACGGTATCATCCCCGCTACAGAGTTCCGCTACAACCCCGACCTGAAAGAGGGCGACGTAGTAGAAGTCTATGTGGAGACCGCTGAGGACAAGAAAGGCCAGCTGGTACTTTCTCACAAGAAGGCACGTCTGAGCCAGGCTTGGGACCGTGTGAACCAGGCTCTGGAGGCCGAGGAGATTGTACAGGGCTACATCAAGTGCCGCACTAAGGGTGGTATGATTGTAGACGTATTCGGCATTGAGGCATTCCTGCCCGGCAGTCAGATCGACGTTCATCCCATACGCGACTACGACCAGTTCGTTGGTAAGACTATGGAGTTCAAGATCGTGAAGATCAACCAGGAGTTCCGCAACGTGGTAGTAAGCCACAAGGCCCTCATCGAGCAGGAGCTCGAGGCCCAGAAGCAGGAGATCATCTCTCGTCTGGAGAAGGGTCAGATTCTGGAGGGTACTGTCAAGAACATCACCAGCTACGGTGTATTCGTAGACCTGGGTGGTGTAGACGGACTGATCCACATCACCGACCTGTCTTGGGGCCGCGTAGACGATCCCAAGAAGGTAGTAGAGCTAGACCAGAAGATCAACGTGGTAATCCTCGATTTCGACGAGGAGAAGAAGCGCATCGCTCTCGGTCTGAAGCAGCTCACACCTCATCCCTGGGATGCTCTGGATGCCAACCTCAAGGTTGGTGACCACATCACCGGTAAGGTTGTTGTCATCGCCGACTACGGTGCATTCGTAGAGGTTCAGCCCGGTGTTGAGGGTCTGATCCACGTCAGTGAGATGTCTTGGAGCCAGCACCTGCGCTCAGCTCAGGAGTTCCTGAAGGTTGGCGACGATGTAGAGGCTGTTATCCTGACCCTCGACCGTGAGGAGCGCAAGATGAGCCTGGGTATCAAGCAGTTGAAGGAAGATCCCTGGGAGGCTATCGAGGTTAAGTATCCTGTTGGCAGCAAGCACACCGCTAAGGTTCGCAACTTCACCAACTTCGGTGTATTTGTTGAACTCGAGGAGGGTGTCGACGGTCTGATTCACATCAGCGACCTGAGCTGGACCAAGAAGGTGAAGCACCCCTCAGAGTTCACCAAGGTGGGCGAGGTTATCGACGTTGTCGTGCTCGACATCGACAAGGAGAACCGTCGTCTGTCTCTCGGTCACAAGCAGCTCGAGGATAATCCTTGGGACGTATTCGAGGAGAAGTACGCCGTTGGTTCTGTTCACACCGGTAAGATTACCGAGGTTATGGAAAGAGGTGCCGTTGTTTCTCTCGAGGAGAACGTTGAAGGCTTTGCCACTCCAAAGCACCTGGTTAAGGAAGATGGCTCTCAGGCCCAGCAGGGCGAGGAGCTCGAGTTCAAGGTGATTGAGTTCAACAAGGACTCTAAGCGTATCATCCTGAGCCACAGCCGCACCTTTGAGGATGCACAGCGTGAGGAGAAGCGTGCTGCCCGCAAGACCGCAGCTCCTAAGAAAAAGGACGAGGCTCCGAAGATTGAGAACGTTGCAGCCAGCACCACTCTGGGCGACCTCGACGTTCTGGCCAAGCTGAAGGCCGATATGGAGAAGAGCGAATAATAGACTCCTCTATTTATAATTTCATTGGCTGCACACCTGAAAGAAGGTTCGTGCAGCCAATTTCTGTATTAGAAAGATGGTCAAAGTAAAAAAAGCATTTTCTAAAAAAAACAAAAAACGTTGATAATTTGCTTTAAAACTATTGTCGTTTCAGAAATTTTTCATATCTTTGGCCTTGGAAACAGTAAAACTTGAAAACTATGGCAAACAAAAGATCTTTGAAGAAAGCGATTAACGTGGTCTGTGAAGAACTATTCGCTGAGGCTGTTGCCGCTTCACTCTATGGCAACGAGGGATACAAAGAAAATACGGAGGCACTATTATTGTCTGTAGTAAAGATACATAAGGAATATACTTGTAGGGTTTCGCACCCCGAACCAGGTATGCCTGCTAAACAATACTATAAGGACCTGAGAGAGAAACTTGCTGCCCAGGTGAGCGAGTTGGTAGACCAAATCAACAATCTCTGATGTGGAAAAAATTCTGTAACTGGCTTTTATATAAGCGAATGGGATGGACGTCGGAAGTAACTGAGGTCCATCCTGATAAGTATATTATATGTCTGGCACCTCACACCAGCAACTGGGACTTCCTGATTGGGCAGCTCTATAACGGAGCACATTGTCTGGGAAGTAACTTTCTGATGAAGAAAGAATGGTTCTTCTGGCCATTGGGACCTATATTCAAAAGCATTGGCGGCATACCCGTACATAGACAGAAAAGCACCAGCATGACCGACTCGATGGCCGAAACAGCACGTGCATGCAAGACCTTCCATCTATGTATTACTCCCGAGGGCACGCGCTCGCGCGTAGAAGAATGGAAGAAAGGATTCTATTTCATAGCCCTCAAGGCAAAGATGCCCATTCTGCTCTACGGACTGGACTACGAGAAAAAGCATATCCAATGCACAAAGACCATCTGGCCATCAGGCGACTTAGAGAGCGACATGCGCGAGATAAAACTCTATTTCAAGGATTTTAAGGGCAAACGGCCTGAATTGTTTTCAATAGGAAATGTCTAAACACACACATATCAAACTATTATTATCATTGGTGCTGACCATTCTCGTCAGCCAGTATTTACCAGCACAAACCACATGGGGCAAAATAGACCACAACGGAGAACCGTGGGTCAAGAACGTATCACGCCCCTACTCTATCGAACGAGGACTTGAAGCACGCCACATTGCTCTATGGGCCAGTCATGGACGCTATTTTGACAACAACGAACGTAAATGGAGATGGCAGAGACCAGCACTCTTCGGAACCACCGAGGACCTCTATACGCAGACTATCGTCATACCCTACCTCATACCCATGCTTGAGAATGCCGGAGCCGTGGTCTTCACACCACGCGAACGCGACTGGCAACGCAACGAGGTCATCATTGACAATGACCGTCCTCTACTCCTTGGCAATTACCAGGAGAAGAGCCAGCGCCAACAATGGCTGACGGCTCCCGAGCCAGGATTCGCCTTCCACGCAGAACCCTATCACGACGAGGAGAACCCCTTTGAGGCAGGTACAGCACGAATGATTGAGACCACTCATTCCAAATCGACACTCAGCACTATCAGCTATCAGCCCGACATCCCCCATGAAGGAAGCTATGCCGTCTATGTCAGCTATCAAACTGTAGAAAACAGCGTTGACGATGCCCACTATACCGTTTGGCACAAAGGTCAGAAAACAGACTTCTTTGTTAATCAGCAGATGGGAGGCTCCACATGGGTCTATCTGGGCACATTCGAATTCGACAAAGGCAGTTCAGAGTTCAACCGCGTGGTACTCTCCAACCAAAGCAAGCACAAAGGTTATGTCACTGCCGATGCCGTACGCTTTGGCGGTGGTATGGGAAACATTGAGCGAGGTGGAGCTGTGAGCGGACTGCCGCGCTGTCTTGAGGGCGCGCGTTATGCCGCACAATGGGCTGGAATGCCCTACAACGTCTATAGCTCGAAGCAAGGCGCCAATGACTATGGTGATGATATCAACGTTCGATCGCTGATGACTAATCTGCTCTGCGGAGGCTCATCCTTCGCACCCGATTCCGTGGGTCGTAAGGTACCTATTGAGCTATCTCTAGCCATCCATAGCGATGCAGGATTCACCAACACCGGACTGGGCGTCTATGGCTCGCTAGCCATCTGCACCACACAGTTTGGCGACAGCCTGCTGGCAGCGGGCATCAGTCGAGAGGCTTCACACGAGTTGGCCGTAGACCTACTTCACAACACCACCGCCGACCTGCAATACCGCTTTGGCGAGTGGAACCTGCGAAAGCTCTACGACCGCAACTACTCCGAGACACGAGTACCCATCGTTCCCAGCGCCATCCTCGAGACCCTTTCGCACCAGAACTTCGGCGACATGCGCTACGGTCAAGACCCTAACTTCCGATTCACGCTGGCACGATCCATCTATAAGACAATACTGCGCTATATCACCAGTCGACACGGCGAGAGCTACGTGGTGCAGCCTATGCCACCACAAGATCTGCACATCGCCTTTGCTGACAACGAAGGTAGGGTCAACGTCAGCTGGCAAGGTATCGAGGACGGACAGGAACCCACGTCGATACCGACGGGCTATGTGCTCTACATAGCACAGGATAATGGTGACTTCGACAACGGAACGTACCTGCGAGGCACTTCATGTACTGTTAAACTGAAACCCAACGTGCTGTACAGCTTCCGAGTAACTGCCACCAATGACGGTGGACAGAGTTTCCCCACAGAGACGTTATCGGCTCTCTATAATCCCAACGCTCGTCAGACGGTACTCATCGTCAACGGCTTCCACAGACTCTCGTCGCCTGCCATCAGCCGACAGGGACAGGGTTTTGACCTGACAGAAGACATCGGCGTGAGCTACGGACGAAACTGCGGATGGCTGGGACTGCAACGCGTATTCGACACCCAGCGCATGGGCATCGAGGACTCTACAGGGCTAGGATACACCACTCCCGACCTGCAGGGAATGTTCATTGCCGGCAACGAGTTTAACTATGCCAGGGAACATGCGGAAGCCATCCGTACGGCTAATGCCTATAATATCGTCAGCGCATCAGGAAAAGCCGTCGAGAAAGGATTCATGAACCTCAGCAACTATCAGGTAGTTGACCTGCTGCTGGGCCTTGAAGAGAACGACGGACACAGTCTGGTAGCCTATAAAAGCTTCCCGCTCACCCTTCAGCAACAGCTTAGAGGCTATGTGGCCCAAGGTGGCAACATGTTAGTCAGCGGCGCCTACATCGGCACAGACATGGATACGGAAGAAGAGAAACAGTTTCTGGCCGATATCCTCAAGGTGAGACTGGAAGGCACCAACCGCGATATCGACGAAAACATGAAGGGTTTGGGCACCACGTTCGAATGCTACAGGTTACTGAACGAAGATCACTATGCCGCACAGCAGACCGATATCCTGATGCCTACCAACGAGAATGCTTTCCCTGCACTCGTTTATAGCAGCGGAACAAGTGCCGGTGTGGCTTATCAAGGCAGTGACTACAAGGCCTTTATTATGGGATTCCCCTTTGAGTGTATCAAGGGAAAAGATACTCAAGCAATTATTATGCGAGGAATATTAAACTTTCTAACAACCAAATAGTTATGATAAAGATTCAAACAAACGCTTCAGGCACAAGAAGCATCGAAATCAGCGAGCAACATCTCTGTGTGATAGACCGCTATCAGCTGTTTCAGGACCTGATAGACTCTAACGGATATATCGACGAGCCTGTGCTCGACAAACTGAAACTGAACATCCGAGCTCTCCTAGAGTCGGAGGCCGGAAGAGACAAGGAACTGCTTGACCTATGCCTCGATGTGGTTTATCATCCCAACATGAAAGCTTTGGGATTACAGAACCTAGTACAGCTTTACAAAGACTGGAGGAACAATCAGGAGAATGGAGTATCGGCTGACTGATTTTCTTCCCACTACCAAAAAGGAACTTGAACTGAGGGGATGGGATTACGTGGACGTTATCCTCTTCTCAGGCGATGCCTATGTAGACCATCCGTCCTTTGGCGCTGCCGTCATAGGACGTGTGCTCGAGGCAGCAGGCTATCGTGTAGCCATCGTTCCGCAGCCCGACTGGCATGGCGACTTCCGTGACTTCAAGAAGTTAGGGCGTCCACGCCTCTTCTTTGGCATCTCGCCAGGATGCATGGACTCGATGGTCAACAAATACACAGCCGCTCGCCGACTAAGGTCCGAGGATGCCTATTCGCCTGACGGACGTCACGACATGAGGCCGGAGTATCCCACCATCGTCTATACCAAGATACTGAAACAGCTCTACCCTGATGTGCCAGTAGTGCTGGGAGGAATTGAGGCCTCGCTGCGCCGACTCACCCACTATGACTACTGGCAAGACAAGCTGCGCCCAAGCATTCTGGTAGATAGTGGCGCTGACTTGATTACCTATGGTATGGGTGAGAAGACCACGATAGAGCTGGCGCGTATAGCTGATGCCTACGGCTGTCTGCCTATTCACGAACTTGTGAAACTGCCGCAGATAGTGTATATCTCCAATGACATGACGCCCACAAAGGACGATATTGTACTGCATAGTCATGAGGAATGTCTGCAAAACAAAAAGGCGCAGGCCGAGAACTTCAGGCATATTGAGGAACAATCGAACATGATGCATGCTCAAAGGCTACTACAAAAAGTGGGAAACGAGTATGTCGTTGTCAATCCTCCCCACCCACCTATGACTACCGAAGAGCTCGATGCTTCGTTCGACCTGCCCTACACGCGTCAGCCCCACCCCAAATACAAAGGCAAGCGTATTCCTGCCTACGACATGATTAAGCACAGTGTCAACATCCATCGCGGTTGTTTTGGAGGCTGCGCCTTCTGCACTATCTCAGCCCATCAGGGCAAGTTTATCGCCTGTCGTTCGAAGGAGAGCATATTAAAAGAGGTGAAGCAGGTGATAGAGATGCCAGATTTCAAAGGTTATCTTAGCGACTTAGGCGGTCCCAGTGCTAATATGTACGGTATGCATGGTCGTAACCTGAATGCTTGCGAGAAATGTAAGCGACCCAGCTGTATTCACCCCCAGATATGTCCCAACCTGAATACCAGTCATCAGAAGTTGCTCGACGTCTATCATGCTGTCGATGCCCTGCCAGGCATCAAGCGCAGTTTCATTGGTAGTGGTGTGCGCTACGACCTGCTGCTGCACAGAAGCAAGGACGAAGAGGCCAACCGTTCAACACAGGAATACACCCGAGAACTGATTTGCAAACACGTCAGTGGCAGACTGAAGGTAGCTCCCGAGCATACCAGCGACCGTGTGCTGATGCTCATGAGAAAACCCTCGTTCACACAATTCGGGGAGTTCAAGCGCATCTTTGACCGCATTAATCGTGAAGAGAATCTCCGACAGCAGATCATCCCCTATTTCATCAGCAGTCACCCAGGATGTCACGAAGAAGATATGGCCGAGTTGGCCGTACTAACCAAAAGTATGGACTTCCAACTGGAACAGGTGCAGGACTTCACGCCAACGCCAATGACAGTAGCAACAGAGATGTGGTACACAGGCTATAATCCCTATACGCTTGAACCAGTATTCTCGGCTAAGACTCCACAGGAGAAACAAGCACAGCGTCAGTTCTTCTTCTGGTACAAGCCGGAGGAAAGGCGCAACATTGAACAGAGCCTCAGACGCATAGGCCGCACAGACCTCATCAGGAAGCTATTCCCAACGCCACCATCACCCTATCCCCCATCAGCCCCGTCAAATAATGGAAATTATAGAGCAAAACATCGTTCCGAAGAACCCAAAGAAAAAAAGCGAGGACGGAATCGTCGTCACTCCTGATTTCATTGCCGTCATCGACGGTTCTACATCGAAGACAAGCCGCCGCTACAGTTTTTTCAAGAGCAACGGCCGCTATGCCATGCAGATCGTAGAGCGTTTTATCAGAAAAGCACCCAAGAACATCAGTTGTAACGACTTCTGTATTGGCGTCACCAAGAAGATACGTCAGCACTATAAGAAATCACAAATAGAACAGTTGACAGAGCATCCGGAAGAAAGACTTACAGCCAGTGCCGTCATTTTCAGCAGAGTGAGACGCGAGATATGGATGATAGGTGACTGTCAATGTTTTGTTGGCGACACTTTTTACGATAACCCCAAACCCTATGAACAGGAGTTGGCCGAGAAGCGAGCCGCCATCATAAAGGCCAGTCCGAAGCCGTGGGACCATTTCTTGGAAGAGGACACTGCACGTACTGCCATTATTCCACGAATGCTGGAGACGATGCAAGAGCAAAACAAGTCATACAGTGTCATTGACGGATTTACTATCGACAGACAACATATACGTGTGCTGACGCTCGATTTTCAGCCCTGGGAGATTGTGCTGGCCTCTGACGGTTATCCTTTTCTCTGCAAGACATTAGAAGAATCAGAACAGCGACTGGCGCAGCAAAAAAGCGAAGACCCGCTGAACATAGGAGCCTTCAAAGCCACAAAAGCATTTGCAAAGGAGAACAACTCCTTCGATGACCGTGCTTACATCCGATTTAAGGCTTAAAATTGAGAATTCAGCCCACATTATCTCACTACTCTGTAAAGAAAATCAGTTTTTATTTGCTTTAGAGCCCCGAAAATTTGGATGTTTCATAAAAAAACAGTACCTTTGCACTCGCAAATCGGGCACATCCCTGTGATGCAAAGGATGGTTCCGTAGCTCAGTTGGATAGAGCAACAGCCTTCTAAGCTGTGGGCCTTGGGTTCGAATCCCAACGGAATCACATATCACATAAGCCCCATATTCTTATAGGATGACGGGGCTTTTTTAATAAAAATAGGCTTGCAGATGAAACTAATCATCATGACAAAGGCCACGTTTTTCGTGGAGGAAGACAAGATTCTGACGACCCTCTTTGAAGAAGGGCTGGAGAATCTTCATCTATATAAGCCGAACTCGGAGCCAGTATACTCCGAACGGCTACTCACCTTGCTTTCTGACGATTACTACAAGCGTATCACGGTTCACGACCACTTTTATCTTCGCGAGGAATTTGGACTGAAGAGCATTCACCTTGACTCACTCGACACAGAACTGCCCTATGGCTACAAAGGCGGATTCAGCTGCACATGCCGTTCGCTTAGTCAGTTGCAGGAATGCAAGAAGAAGGCAAGTTATGTATTCCTTCAGAACATCTTCAATAGTCAGAGCAATCCCAACGACACACAATCGTTTACAGAAGAAGAACTGAAGGCTGCTGCCAAACAGGGGCTTATAGATCGTCACGTCTATGCTTTGGGAGGCATCAACCTGGATAATGTACGCATGGTGCGTGATCTCGGTTTCGAGGGTGTCGTCATCTGCGGAGATCTGTGGAACCGCTTCAATATCCATCAGGAACAGGACTATAAAGACCTGATTGGCCATTTCAAGAAATGGCAGAAGGCTGTCAGTTAACAGAAACTCAAATACGAACCATAATATATAATGACTACACAAAACTCTTACATGGTCTTTTCAGGTACCGCTACAAGATACCTCGCAGAGAAAATCTGTCAAAGTCTGGGATGCCCTCTGGGCAAACTGCAAATCACAAAATTCTCTGATGGAGAATTTGCTGTATCATACGAAGAGTCCATCCGCGGACGTGATGTCTTCCTGGTGCAGAGCACATTCCCCAACAGCGACAACCTGATGGAACTGCTGCTGATGATTGATGCCGCCAAACGTGCATCGGCCCGCACCATCAATGCCGTGATTCCGTACTTCGGATGGGCTCGTCAGGACCGCAAGGATAAACCCCGCGTCAGCATTGGTGCAAAATTAGTTGCCGACCTGCTGAGTGTAGCTGGTGTAAACCGTGTGATTACGATGGACCTGCATGCCGACCAGATTCAGGGCTTCTTCGATGTTCCCGTAGATCATCTCTATGCTTCTGGCGTGTTGCTGCCCTATCTGCAGAGTCTGAAGTTAGACGAATTAGTCATTGCATCACCCGATGTAGGCGGTTCTAAGCGTGCCAACACCTACGCCAAGTATCTGGGCTGTCCGCTGGTGCTGTGCAACAAGACCCGTGCTCGTGCCAATGTGGTAGCCACCATGCAGATTATCGGTGATGTGGAAGGTAAGAACGTAGTTATTATCGACGATATGGTCGATACTGCAGGCACCATTACAAAGGCTGCAGACCTGATGATGGAATCGGGTGCTAAGAGCGTGCGTGCCTGTGCCTCTCACTGTGTGATGAGTGGTCCCGCCAGTGATCGTGTACAAGAGTCGGCCCTCGAGGAGATTGTGTTCACCGACTCTATCCCCTACACCCAGCGTTGCGCCAAGGTGAAGCAGATCAGTGTTGCCGACATGTTTGCCGAGACCATCCGTCGCGTCATCGAAAACGAAAGCATTAGTGATCAATATCTCGTATAATATGAAACAGATAGTCCAGTTCTTCGGACTGACTCTGACAGTCCTATTCATGGTTGCCTGTAGCACCAATAGTTTCAAGGTGGATGGTGTGGCCGAAGGTTTTGATGAGGGTGACACCTTGTTAGTGATAAGAGGCGACAAGCCTGAACCTCTCGATACTATTATTGTGAAGGACAACAAGTTTGAGTGGCAGGGAGAAGCTGACTCGGTGGTATTCTATGTCATTGCAGCACCAAAGGCCAACTCTTCGGTGGTGTTTTTTGGAGAACCCGGCACTGTGAAGATTCTGCTGTCGGCAGACGGCAACTCAGAAATCTCCGGAACAAAGTCTAACGAAGCCCTTCAGGAAATGAATAAGCTGAATGCAGAGTTCCAGAAGAAGGTTGACGTCCTCATGCCAAAGTTCTCTGAAGATGTGGACGAAGACCAGCAGAAAGCCCTCTATGAAGAGTATAACAAACTGGTAGAGGAGATGCAGGCCAATGTTGCCGAACTGGCTAAGAAGAATCTGGACAATGAGTTGGGCTTTGTGTTGATGTCAACCATCGCCTATGGTGATGACTTCTCGACTGATGAACTGAAGGAGCTTATTTCAAAGATGCCTCAGGAGTATCAAGACCGACAGGCCATGAAGGATATCCTGAAGATGATTAATGATCGTTTCCCTGCAGAAGAAGGCGATCAGATTCCTAACTTCAGCATGCAGTCTCCTGAGGACACGGAAATATTTATCCTTGACGAGGTAAAGAAGAACAAGGTGACGGTGCTGGACTTCTGGGCATCATGGTGTGGTCCTTGCAGAGACGAGATGCCTGCTATGAAGAAAATGCTGGCAGACTATCAGGAAGCAGGATTCGGCATCGTGGGTATCTCTATCGACGGCAACAAAGAAGACTGGGTAAACTGT
>Ga0310786_10001554_pt1 | contig 36918 bp, 62 predicted proteins | sample AusTroGonzalo_MG_FD_203881 | JGI IMG/M metagenome (GOLD analysis project Ga0310786, IMG submission 203881) | Bovine rumen microbial communities from tropical cattle in Woodstock, Queensland, Australia - Gonzalo_03 (v2) (version 2) | ecosystem: Host-associated > Mammals > Digestive system >... | reverse complement strand
CGAAAAACAGATTGCCGAGGCGGTGACAGAGGCGAAACTTGCGCCGAGAGGACACACGGGCGGTGCGCCAAGTGGACATAGTTTCGTTTCTGACCCGACGGCGGCGCAAGCGATACGCAACGCCGATGAGGTTTCGCTTGTTGAGATTGACGGCGGCGGGCGCGTCGAGTGGCCTGAAAGGTGGTTAAAGGTTGTCGGCGCGGTGCGTAGTTGGTGCGGGAATGACACGATACGCGCGGAGATTTTCAAGCGAAAATATGATGGCGAAGTGTATCACGCGACTTGTTACGCCCTGCATATAGCCGAGCGCACATATTATGATATTCTTGCCGAGATTCGTGGTTATGCTTTGCAGTGTGCGGCACAGATGCAAGTGGTAAAAATTTTTTAGTGGTTTTCTTATTGCCGCAATAACTTTATAAAAATCGTGGTATTATAATTACAAGGGCGCGGTAGGACAGACGCGCCGAAAGCCTCCTATTTGCATAGCGGCGGTTTTTCTCCTCTCCGCCGCATACCCCCACAGCCCGCCCTATTCTTCCGGCGGGCTTTAACTTTGAAAGGGTGAAATCGTGGAATTAAAAGTTGAGTATGTCAATATCGACACAATAAAGCCGTACAAGCGGAACGCCAAAACACACCCGAAAGAACAGATTGAGCAGATAAAGAAATCTATTCAAGAATTTGGAAACTGCGACCCTATCGGCGTATGGCATGGCGAGATCGTCGAAGGCCACGGGCGATATTTGGCACTGAAAGAACTGGGCGAAACGACAATCCCGATTATCCGCCTTGATTCGCTGACAGACGAACAGCGGCGGGCGTATGGACTTGTCCATAATCAGCTAACCATGAATAGCCCGTGGGATTTGCCCGCGTTGGATTTGGAACTTGCCGATATTGATTTCGATATGGCGCAATTTGGGTTTGATGAACCGTTACCCCCCCCCGCAAACATGGTTGACGTAAAATATAATAGCCTTGCAGAGAAGTACATTGAGCCGCCTTTTTCTGTTTTGGACGGGCGGCGCGGTGAATGGCAGGAAAGGAAACGCTATTGGATAAACGATGTTGGTATAAAATCAGCAGAATCACGGCAGACATTAAAAACGACTGGTTCGTTGTCCGGCTCTGTTCCAATGTATTACGAAAAAAAGGCAATTGCGGAACAAAAAGCAGGACGAAAATTAACAAACACAGAATTTGAAGAAAACTATCTGCCGTCTATGATGCCGAAAGATAGTATTATCTCTACAACGGCTGGCGGCGGCATATTATCAATATTTGACCCTGTGCTTGCAGAGGTACTTTATAGATGGTTTGCCGTTCCGAATGGCAACGTAATAGACCCGTTCGCGGGTGGTTGCGTCCGTGGCGTTATGGCTAGTTTTTGCGGGCTTGATTATACGGGCGTAGACATACGGCAAGAACAGATTGACGCAAACGTTACGGCGGCGTTGAATTTATGCAATGAACATCTTCCCGCGTGGACGTGCGGCGACAGTGCAAATATAGACCAGCTTGCGCCGGGTGCTTATGACTTGCTTTTCTCTTGCCCGCCCTATGCTGACTTAGAAAAATACTCCGACAACGAAAAAAATATTTCCAATATGCCTTATGATAAGTTTTTAGAAGCCTATCGAGGCATTATAAATAAATCCTGCGCCATGTTGAAAGAAAACCGCTTCGCCGTGTTTGTCGTTGGCGAGGTGCGCGACAACAACGGCGCGTATAGAAATTTCATAGGCGGCACTATACAGGCATTTCTTGACGCGGGCTTGCGGTACTACAACGAAATAATTTATATAACGCCCGCTGGAAGTTTGCCCTTGCGTGTAAATTCCATGTGGAAAACACGCAAGGTCGGCAAGACACATCAAAACGTCCTTGTGTTTTATAAGGGCGATATGAAGCAGATCAAAAACATTTACACAGATACGAGCGCATTAGACGCAATAAAAGAAGAAAAGCCCCTCGACATTTAACGTTTGTTCCTCTATAATGGACACTGAAAGGGGGAGGCAATCATGGAAGAACTGAAAAACAGAGCGTTTGAGGCGCGTGACAGTTACCGCATGGGAGCAATCAACAGAGATGAGGCACGGGAAATCATAAGGCCGTGGATTGTGGCATATAATACCAAGTCAACGGAGATTGCTAAAAAGTACGGCATGAAGCCGAAAAAAATCTCCCTTGCGTCTTTCCTGCGGTAATAATAGCAACATAGCAAACATGAAGCACTTTGCAAAAGCAAGGTGCTTTTTTTGTGGAAGGAGGCGAGAACGTGAGCGCGAAGGATTTGCAACCAGTACGAACCAAAGAGGAAGCAAAGGCAAGAGGCAAAAATGGCGGCATAGCAAGCGGCAAAGCACGACGCGAGAAAAAGACAATCCGCGAGGCGTTCGCGTTATTAAAAGACTTGCCTCTTGACAACGAGAAACTACGCGAACAGCTAAAAAAGGCGGGCGTTACGAAAGAGGATATGACCTACGGCGCGGCTATGGCGTATATGACCGTTATAAACGGCATGAAGGGAAATCCTTCGTTTATGCGCTTGGCTTTTGAAATGTTGGGAGAGAATGATGTGCAGGGCGTTTCCAAATTGCCTGGTTCGTTAAATATCCAGTTTAGCGACAAGCCGGAGGATTTCAAGTGAGCATTATCTTCGCGCCCGCTTTTCAAGAACTGTTTCGCCCGCATAGATACAAAGTGTTTTATGGCGGACGCGGTAGCGGTAAATCGTGGAGCGTTGCGCGCGCGTTGCTTTTGCTTGGCTATGAAAAGCCCATGCGGATATTGTGCGCCCGTGAAATTCAAAGAAGCATATCCGACAGCGTTCACAAGTTGTTATGTGAGCAAATAGAAGCAATCGGGCTTTCGGGTGCGTACACGATCACGCGCGACGCTATCCGATGCACAAGCGGCACGGAGTTTATCTTTAAGGGCTTGCGTTCTAACCCGCAGGAAATAAAATCCACCGAGGGAATTGATATTTGTTGGGTGGAAGAAGCCGCCGCCGTGAGTGCGGATAGTTGGGATATTTTAATCCCGACAGTGAGAAAGCCTAACTCCGAAATATGGCTGACGTTCAATCCTTTGGATGAGGCCGACCCGACTTATCAACGGTTTGTTATGAACGCGCCCGATGATGCTTTTGTTTGTAAAGTAAACTATGACGGCAACCCGGCCTTTCCTGAAGTGTTGCGCCGCGAAATGGAATGGCTAAAGGCTAGGGACTATGAAAGCTATCTTCATATATGGGAAGGGGAAGTTAGAAAGCACAGCAACGCCGTTATATTCGCAGGGCGGTTTATGGTTGAAGAATTTGAGACACCGAAAGACGCGCGGTTTTATCACGGCGCAGACTGGGGCTTTGCAAACGACCCGACCGCGCTTGTCAGATGTTTTATTCAAGATCGCACGTTGTATATCGACAAAGAAGCATGGGGCGTAGGAGTAGAAATCGACGAAACGCCCGCGTTGTTCGACACGATAGAAACGGCGCGAAGCTGGCCTATAAAAGCGGATAACGCAAGGCCGGAAACAATATCGTATGTAAAAAGGCAAGGCTTTTATATTAGCGGTGCGAAAAAGTGGGCGCATAACGCAGAAGATGGAATTGCATTTATAAAGTCGTTTGATATTGTGATACACCCACGATGCCGCCATACAATAGACGAATTTAATCACTATTCCTACAAAGTCGACAAGCAAACGGGCGACATACTGCCGTTGATCGTGGACGCATGGAATCATTGTATCGACGCATTACGCTATAGCCTTGACGGGCTTATAAAAGGGCGCGGACAGATGCAGATTAACCCCGCCGCTTTAATGATGAGGTGAAAACATGGCAAAGGCAAAGGAAAATATGAAAATCGCATATAACGCATTGGAGCGCGAAAAGGTAGCCTTTGACGCTTCGCCTTATAAGTCGTTAGGCTACGGGCAAAGCAATCTTCGCGCCGTCCATGACGCGGCGTTGAAACAGTGCGGCGTTTATAACATGGTTGGCGGCTTGTATGACTTTCAACAATTCCTAGGTTATGGAATACTTTCCAATCTGTCACAGAACGGAATTATTCGAGCGGGGGTAAATCTTCGCGCCGATGAAATGACGCGCCGTTGGATTGAGTTTAATTACAACGGCGAAGCAACGGACGATGAAGCATCCGCCGCGATTGAGGCAGAAATGACCCGCTTGAAAATTGATAGGTTGTTTAGAGAGGCCGCGCAAATGTGCGGCTTTTTTGGTGGTTGTCTTGCCTATATCGACGTTGGGGATATTTCGGGCGAGGATTTGAAACTTCCGCTAGGTGCGGATGCTGATACGTTCAAGCGCGGGGCGTTGCGTGGCTTCAAACTGATTGAGCCTACATATATCGCGCCGGGACGTTATTCTTGTTTCAATCCTCTTGACCGTGATTATTTCGTCCCGCAGTCTTGGCTTATTAACGGGCGCGAGGTACACGCTTCACGCTTCTTGTATTTTGCGGAAGATAAACCGCCGACGTTGCTCCTTCCAGCTTATAACTTTTTCGGCGTACCGTTGGCGCAGATCGTAGCCGAAAACGTGCGGCAGTTTTCCGAGTGTAGCGCGGCGGCAAGCCGTCTTTTGCAAAAGTTTAGCTGCACGGTTTTCAAAACCGATATGCAGGAACTTTTGACGGGCAGGGACGGCGGCAACATTAGGCGGCGCGTACAGTATTTTTCGATGAACCGCGACAACGACGGCGTTATGACCGTAGACAAAGAGGCCGAGGATATAGCGGACGTTTCAACACCTATCGGCGGCGTTACCGATATAGTCAAACAGCAAATGGAGATTGTTTCCGCTATGTTTGGTGAGCCGACGGTCAAATTGTGGGGTATGACCCCGGGCGGCTTTAATTCGACGGGCGAAGCCGACATGAAAAACCATTACGATCATATCCACGCTTTGCAAGAGAGGCTTTTCCGTGAACCTTTGGAATACGTTGTGAAGTTGTTGCAGTTAAACAGCAAGGGCGCGGTTGACGATGCGCTTTCCTTTGAGTTTGTGCCTTTGTCAGATGAAGATAGCGACCTCAAAGCGCGTTGCAACAAAACAATCGCCGATACATACGCGACCTTGATAGATCGCGGCGTTATTTCTTCGAGTGAGGCGCGGCTTGCACTTGCTAACGACCCGGAGTCGGGCTTTGCAAATATTGACGCTGACGAAGAAATACCGATGCCGGAAATGGCGTTACCACTGGAGGGCGAAAATGAAACGGACACTGAAACCGATATTCCCCCCGGCAGGAATTGAACGCGAATACGAAAAACGCCTAAAACGTGAAATCCGCGCTATGGAGAAAAGCGTTGTTTATTGGTTGCGGGCGAAATACCGCGCAAATGAAGATGTGATTGTAGATAGTGCGGTAGATAATCTTCTGAAAGAGTTTCGTCGGCTATTGCGGCAGTGGACGCGACATTTTAACGAACTATGCGAAACCTTGCCGAAATGGTTTGTCAGCAAAATTCGCGGATATGTGGCGGGCAATCTCGTTGAGCAAACAAAACCTTTGCGGGACGCTGGACTTGGCTTTAACCTTAAGTTTTCGTATATGAGCCAAAAGGAAAGGCAAACGTTCGCCGCGATTGTCAAGGAAAACGTAAACCTTATCAAAAATAGACTAATGCGCGATAACTTGACGCAAGTCGAGGGCATTGTCTTACGCAATATCGAAGCAGGGCACGACCTCGCACGCATGACGGAAGAACTGCACAAGCAATTTGGCGTATCGGAACGCCGCGCCCGCATGATTGCACGCGACCAGACAAACAAGGCGACAAACAACCTAACACGTCAGCGGCTTTTGTCTTATGGCATAACTCGCGGGATTTGGATGCACACGGCCAGCGGGAAAACGTACCGCGAAACTCACGCCCTTGACCATACGCAGGGAGGCATGGATGGCGCGGTATATTGGATTGAAGAAGGTTGTTACGACCCAAACCCAAACGTGCAGGACTACATCCAGCCGGGCGAATTGGTGAATTGCTATTGCGTATGCCGCCCGCTTGTCCCGACGATGGGCGAGGAAGAAACTGAAGAAGCAATCGAGGAAATCTTGAAGGAAGTGGGCGAATGATAAAAGTTGACATCGAAAAGGCGGCGACTGAAATCGTCGAAGTGCTTCACGCAAACAAAATACCGCTTGCCTTTACAGATGTAGTTTTTGAGCGGTCGAAAGAAATAATTGATACTTTAACAATTCCCGAAAGCCCAAACGAGAGAAGGTGCAAGAATGGTATTTGACAAAATGCCGCTTGACACGGCGCGAACATTCGACGAAAACGGATATTTGCACGTTTCAACGTCGAATATCACGAAAGAGCAGGTCGTCCCTTACGTCGGCGACACAATCCCCGGTTGGCAGGAGCTTGGACTAAAGCCAAAAGCCATATATCAGATTTACCGCCCCGCCGCCGAGATCGAGAAAGCGGTTGACACGTTCAACGGCTTGCCCTTGTCTCTTGACCACTGGGAAATGGACGCAAGCAATATGCCGAAAGACAAGATTGTTGGTTCGCTTGGCACTGATGCGGCGTTCGATGCGCCATATCTGACAAACAGCTTGACCGTGACCGATGCCGACGCAATAGAACGCATTAAAAGCGGTGAGTTTCGCGACCTTTCGGCGGGTTATCTTTGCGACGTTGAAATGATTGACGGTATGTTTGACGGCAAGCATTACGACGGCAAGATGAAGAATATAAGAGGCAATCACGTTGCCCTTGTTCGCGAGGGACGCGCAGGGCATGACGTTCGAGTTGCAGACAGCGCATTGAAAGGGGGTGAAAACATGGGAGATAACGCATGGAAAACCCTTTTCTTTGAACTTACCGAAGCACTGAAAAACGGAGGTGATACCGTGGAGGAAATCAAGAAAGAGGAAATCATGAAAGAAGATTCCGCGCCGGACATGACAAACACTGCCCCGGCAGTTGAGAACGCGCCGGAAGTTGCGGAAACGAAAGACGAAGAGCCTGTTGACGTTCTCGCCGACGAGTTGCGCGAGGCTATGAAAGCCGCAGGGCTTGACCCGGAGGACAAGGCCGCGCAGAAAGCATTTATGGCAGGGATTGCTTACGGCAAGCCCGTAGACGATGAAAAGCCCGCCGAGGACGCTTGCAAAGATGGCGAAACGGCTGACGCTTGCGCGAAAGATTCCGCGCCCGTTTTTGATAAGGCGATGGCGGCGGCACTGTACACGGCGGCGGAGGAAGTTGCCCCGTATGTCGGCAAGATTTCCAATCCGTTCGCGTTTGATTCTGCGGCGGATATTTACAAAAAGGCGTTGGACGCTAAAGGCGTTGAGGTGGAGGGCGTTGACCCGTCCGCATTTGGCGCGATGGTGAAGATGCTGACGAAATCCGCCCCGATTCTGGACGCGGCACCCGTCGAAGAAGACCCGATTAACGAAGTATTGAAGGGCATTAAAGCCCGATAAGGAGGAATGACAAATGGCTTTTACTTATCAGCAGAGCGTTGGCAAGTACAACAAAGAAGCGATTGCGGGCGACCGCGCTAACAATCAGGAAGTTATTTACACGCCGGAAAACCTTGTAACCCCGGCAGATTTGGGCACGGCTTTTGCCCCTGTTCAGGTGGGCGGCTTTGCGTGGAAAAACACGAACGGACAGGCCGTTGGTAATGGTAGCGGTGCGCCTGTCGGTTTTGCCGAACGCGTTCAGAATTACCAGTATTACGACATGACCGAAGAAGGCACGCTGGTTGTCCCGAACGGTGCATCTGTCGAGCTTGCCGTTAAGGGTGATTTCTTCATCCAGGCTGATGCTACGACTTCGGCGGGCGCGACGGTCTATGCGAATACGTCCAACGGCGCGGCGACATTGACGAGCGGCGGGTCTACCGTTGACACGGGCTTCAAAACTTGGAACGCCACGACGAGCGGCGGTATGGCGATTATTACTAAGCGCTAATCAAAGGAGGAATGAAAAATGAGCATTGACATGGAACTTGCCCGCCAGAAGGGCTTTGACTTTGGCACGGCTACGAAGTTTTTTGACAGCGCCGAGCCGCATAAAGGCGTAACGGATGCGCTTGACCCGAACACCGCCGTCCCGGCGTATATGAACGTGTACGCGAACCCGCGCGTTATCGAGATTCTGACGGCGAAGCGGAACTATAAAGCTATCGCGCCGGAAGTCAAAAATGGCGACTGGAGCACGGCGTTCACGCAGTTCCGCGCCCTTGAATTGACGGGCACGGTCACTCCGTACCAGGATTATGACGCAAACGGACAAGCCAACGTAAATACGAATTTCCCGACCCGTCAGCAGTACCGTTTCCAGACCACGCTTCGCGTTGGCGATTTGGAGCAGGACGTAAACGCGGCGGCGCGTATTGACCTCTTTGCCGAGAAACAGCGTAGCGCGGCTACGTTGCTTGAAATCAGCTTCAACAAGTATGCGTTCTACGGCGTGGAGGGCTTGAACATCTACGGCCTGTTGAACGACCCGAATCTCAACGCCGACCTCACGCCGACCACTGGCACGGCGGGCAATACGTGGACGCTGAAAACCGCTGACGAGATCATGAGCGACTTCGCCAAGATGTACGGCAAACTGTATGAGCGCTCCAACGGATGGATTGATGGCAACACCAAGACAAAGCTTGTGATTGCCCCGGCAGCTTTGGCAGAGTTGAACAAGGTCAACGCTTTCGGCGCAAGCGTCAAGAAGATGCTTGCCGACACCTATCCGAATATGGAGATTCTCTCCGCGCCGGAAATGGTGACGGGTAGCGGCAACCTTGCTATGATTCTCGCCGATGAGGTTAACGGACAGCCGACTGTTGAATTTGGCTATAGCGAGAAATACAAGGCACACAGCATCATTCGCGACAGTTCGTCCATGTATCAGAAGATTAGCGCGGGCACTTACGGCGCAATCGTCTATATGCCGTTTGCCATCGTTACGATGCTGGGGGTGTAATCGTGGCACAGACTACGGTATTTTATAACGGCGTTCGTGACATTGAATTTGATGTAACGGACAAATCCGGGCTTGTGCATACCGTTGTCATTAAAGGCAGTGGCGCGGGGATTCGAGGCGTTAATGGACAGCCTCTCCCCGCCGTCGGTGCCTATGGTGCAACGGTGATTGATGCTGATTTGTGGCAAGCCGTAAAAGCGGCTTATGCTGAACACCCTGTTTTTAAGGGCGGCTTCATCAAGGACGGTGCAAGCGAAAAAGCAAAAGCGGCGGCGAAAGAGGAAGTCTCGTCCCTTGATAACGGGCAGGGCGCGGCAAAGCAGGAAGAAGCGGGAAAACGTAAAACCCGCAAGAAATAAGGATTGGAGGGCGCGGCTATGGAATTTGATGTAGATGCTTTTCGCGCGGTTTATCCGCAATTCGCGGAGTTGTCCGACGATCAGTTATCTTTCATGGCGACAAACGCCCTTCTAATTTCTGGGCTTGAAACGCAAGACGGCTTTACCGATGCCGAAAAGCAGAATCTTTGGTATATGCTTATTTGCCACCTTGCTACGCTTGCAATTCGCGGCACGGCAGGAAACTTGGTGAGTGCAACGGAAGGAAGTGTGTCTGTCGGCTATTCTTCGCCACAATACGGCAAAGAACAAGATTGGTACATGACAACGCCTTGCGGAGCGGCTTATTGGCAAATCATCAAGGGGCATAGGTACGGAGGGCTTTGGTTCAATGGGTGTCACTGTTAGCATTCAAGGCGGGCAGAAATACCAAAAATTTCTTGCCAAGATGAGCGAGATCGCGGGCGGAGTTAAAGCGGGCATTTTAGAGGGCGCGACAAACAAGGCCGGAGGCGCAAATATAGCGGCCTATGCGGTTTGGAATGAGTTTGGAGTACCTAATATTACCGTTACGCCTAAAATGCGAGCGTTTATGCACTATAACGGCGTACACCTAAAGAAAGACACGACCTCGATTTCCATTCCCGCGCGTCCATTTATGCGGACGGTGGCAAAGGAACGACCAAAAGTGTGGATTGGCACGATGGTTGGGCACATTCGCGGGCGTGCTTCAAATCCTGCAATATGGAAAGAAGCACTAGGCAAAGCCGGGGAGCAGATGGTGAAAGACATTCAAAATTCAATTCAAAATGGAAGCTGGACACCTAATGCGCCTTTAACAGTCAAATGGAAAGCCGAGCGCGGAAAGTCGCAACCCGACAAGCCTTTGTTTGACACAGGCGTTATGTTCGCGGCGGTTGATTTTCAGGTGGTGGATAAAGTATGAACCTACACGCTATAGTTTCCGGCGCAATCGGTAGCGTAAATCATCATGAAATGGTGACAATCTACCGTTGCAACGGAACAACCAACACGGCGGGCGTTGTCAGCGTCACATATACGCCACAGGATATTTTGGCGCAAGTGCAAGCCCCAAACGCGGGCGATTTGAAACTTTTTGACAATCTAGCAGACGCTAAACACGTTAAAAAGTTTTATATCAACGCGTCGGCGCATACGATCAACCGACACGAGGAAACGGCGGGCGATATTATCGAGCGTGCTGACGGCTCCTATTGGTTGATAGATATGATTCGCGATGATTTCAGCCAGGAAGGTTGGCTTTGCGTGATTGGTACTTTGCAACATGAACCGCCCGAAATTGTGATTGACCCGGAAGGAGGCGGCGACGATGGCACTGACGGAAGCTGACTTCATGACCGCGCTTCACGGCTATATTGTAGCGGTGACAGGGCTTGACGGCGGCGTTGTCTTTCGCGGCAATCAATCGCGAATGGTGCTTCCTAAAAGTGGCGCGTACTGTATATATACGCCGATAATACGACGGCGGCGCGGGACAAACATTTACAATTTCAATGCGGCGGGATTGCCCGATGATAAGAACGGCGCGGATAACATAACCGCGCTTATTTTGATTGACGTTCAAGTTGATTTTTACGCCGACAACGCAGCGCAAAACGCGCAGATGCTTGAAATAGCGTCCCGTTCATATATGGGAACAAATTATTTCAAAGCGTCGGGCGTTGATGTGCGAGTTTGTACGGCTAACAATCCGCGCAATCTGACAGGCATTGACGCAAGCAATCAGTATGAGGAACGATGGAGCGTCACGATCACGACGGAAATTAACTGCGGCATAACGCAGAATTTGCCATGGTTCGAGGACGTTCAATTTAGAAGGGTGATTCCAGGCACTGACCCGCCGGAATACACAGATGGAATTATCAACGTGGACGCGGAGTTTCCGCCGTCTGCGGAATAAGGAGGAAGATTAAATATGAGCACAATCCCTGCTAGCTACATTGTAGCTATCAATCCGCGCCTTATCCCCGCGGGCGGCACGGACTTGGAGTTTAACGGGCTTTTTTTGACCGAAAACGCACTCATCCCGACGGACGCGCCGTTGATGGCGTTCACGTCGGCGGAAACGGTAGGGGCGTTCTTCGGCGAGACTTCCCCGGAATATAGCGCGGCAAGCCTTTATTTCTTGGGCTATAACAACAGCTTTTCTAAGCCCCGGCGCGTCATGTTCGGGCGGCGCGTTTCTTCGGCGGTTGGCGCATGGGTGCGCGGTGCTAAGTTTAACGGCACGCTTGCCGATGTACAGGCAGTTACAAGCGGCGCGTTGACTATCACGATCAACGAAACGGAAATTTCGATTTCTAGCGTTGACCTTTCGGCGGTTACGTCCTTTAGCGGCGCGGCGGCAGTAATCGAAACCGCCCTTGATGCGGAACTTACGGGCGTAACGTGCGCGTATTCGAGCCTTACAGGGGCTTTCCAAATCAACAGCCCCGCAACGGGCGCAACGGAAACGATTTCCTATGCAAGCGGCACGCTCGCCGACTTGTTGAACCTCACCGAAAACGCGGGCGCGGTTCTCTCGCAGGGTAGCGACGCTTTGACGCAGACCGCGAACATGAACGCCATTAAGGCACAGAGTCAAAACTGGGTAACGTTTACGACGCTTTACACGGCGGCAGATGCGGAACACCTTGGCCTTGCACAGTGGGCTTCGAACCAAGGCATTGATTATCTGTATGTCGGTTGGACGGCTGACCCGCGCCTTTTGGTACAGGGCGGAACGTCGGATATTGCCTCGCAGATTGAGGCGGCAGAATACGGCGCGACTGCACTTGTCTATGATAACGTCAATGTTGCGGCGTTTGTCATGGCTTGCGCGGCTTCGATTAACTGGGAGCGTTATCAAGGAACGATCAATTTCGCGTTTAAGCACGTTGACGGCCTTGCGCCGACGGTTACCGACGAAACGACGGCGGCACTTCTTGACGCGAAGGGCGTTGCTTACGTCGGCAAATTCGCAACGCGCAACGACGCTTTCACTTTCCTCTATCCTGCGGAAATGTTTGGGAAGTACGGCTTTATTGATGCTTTTGTTAATACCATTTGGTTGAAAAACGTTATGCAAGTGAGCGTCATGAACGGGCTGACCAATGCGGGGCGCGTACCGTACAACGATAGGGGCTATGCACTTATCCGTGCATGGTTGCAAGACCCCGTGAATCGCGCCGTTAACAATGGTTGCATCGACCCCGGCGTTGCGTTGTCCGAATCGCAGAAAGCGCAGATTTTCAACGAAACGGGCAAAGATTTGACCACGGAATTGTGGACGATGGGTTATGCGATTCTCGTCGAAGATGCTGGCGCGGCGGTTCGTGTCGGGCGCAATTCGCCAAATATCAGCGTTTACTATACCTATGGCGGTAGCGTAAACCGTATTGAAGTAGCCTCGACGGCGGTACTGTAAAGGGGGGATAAGTAATGCTTGATATTACTAGTGCAAATGCAACGATAGCTATGAGCGTCGGCGGTTTGTTTTCGGTCAACCTTGAGAATTTCAGCGCGGATTCGTCCTTTACCACGGACACCGTACAGGCGGCAGAAACGCGAATGGGCGTTGACGGACACCTTGCGGCAGGATATACGCCCGCCATAAAGACGGTAACAATCAACCTTGAAGCAGGATCGCCGTCCACCGAGTATATGCAGTTGCTTCGCCAGGTGCAGGAAGTCAACAAAAAGCCGTATCGCGTGCAAATGGTTATTTCTATTCCGAGTATCGGCAAGCGTTTCACGTTTAGCGAGGGCGTTCTGCATGATTTTAAGGCAATCCCAGACGGGCAAAATGTTCTTTCCCCGACGCAGTGGGTATTTCATTTTGAGACAATGAGCGCGGAGGGCTTATAAACCATGCGAAAAGTGGTAGATTGGCAGTGTGACGATGGGGGCGCAAGCCTCCATTTTCGCATTAAGCAAATGTCAGCGACACAGGCAGAGCGTTTTACATTCAAGATTCTTCTTTTGATCGGTGCGAATGGCGGCAAGTTTGAAACGGGCGATTTGTCTGGGCTTTTGGGTTCGCTCTCGTCCGCGCCTTACGAGAAGATTCAAGAACTTCTTGACGATTTGCTTTCTTGTTGTTCGATTGTCAAAGAAAATGTTGAGGTCAAGCTGACGGAGCAAAACGTTGATACTTACATTGAAAGTCGAAATACGCTTTTGCAGTTGCGCGCGGAGGCATTCAAAGTCAACGATTTTTTTCAGACAAGCGGGCTGAACGTATTCGCTCAATCCCCCGCGCCGGACATCAAACGCAAGGGTTGATAGAATATCCAACCGTCCCCGGTATGATCGGCGTGATTGTTTCGCGACGGTTGGCGACGCTACACGAACTTCAAACGGTTTACAGTATTGACGATGCCGTAGACTTGTACGAGATAGCGGCGGTAAATAATTACAACGAATGGCGGGCAAGTGAGGAGGCGAAAAGGAAATGAATATAGACGAGCTTTTTATATCGTTAGGGCTAAAAACTGACGGTGTAAAGAAAGGCGCGAAAGAAGCGGAAAGCGCAATTTCCGGCATGACTTCCTCAATCGTCGCTAAACTTGGCGTATTGTCGGCGGGTGCGGCGGCGGCGTTGTCTATCTTCTCGCGGTTCGGTGAGTACGTTTCGCAAGCTGATGCTATGGGCAAACTTGCAAACGCCCTTGACGTTGACATTGAGAAAATGCACGCATGGGGCGAGGCGGCGGCACGCGCTGGCGGCTCGGTCGAGGGCTTTCAAGGTTCGTTGCAATCGCTGACAACACAGCTTGCGCGGCAGGCAACCGTAGGCACAAGCCGCGCGGCGAAACTGCTTGAAGGCGCGGGGATAGACGCGGGCGAACTTGGACGGCAACGGCAAGCCTTTGATGTGATGATGGACTTAGCCGAAAAAGCTGAAAGCATGGGGAAACAAGAGTTTTTCGGGCTTGGGCGTGCGCTTGGCTTAGACCAAGGTACAATCATGCTTTTACAGCAAGGCCGCGCGGCACTGAAAGAACAAATTCGCCTACAAAAAGAACTTGGAGTATATACCAAAGAAGATGCAAAGCTGACGGCGGATTGGAATGACCGAATGGCTGATTTCGGGCAAGTAATGAAATCCTTTTCCGCTATCGTTTTCCGCATGGTTTTGCCCGCCATGACGAAATTTATTGAGTATATCAATAAAGCGGTGGCGTTTTTACGCAAGCATGAGCGTTTTGTTCAAGCGTTTTTTATCGGCCTAGCGGCAGTAATAACGACGGTATTGTTGCCCGCGTTGGCAAAAATGGCGGCGGCTTGGCTTGCAAATCCGATGGTATTAACCATTATGGCAATCGTGGCGGCGTTGGCGTTGCTTGCCCTTACAATTGAGGATTTGATTGTCTGGGCAAATGGTGGCGAAAGCGCATTTGCCGAAATTTGGGAAGCTATTTTCGGGGACCCGGAACACGCAAAACAGATTTTCAATGATTTGCAGAAATTCATTGAAAACACATGGAACGACATTAAAAACTTTATCCTTGAAGCATGGGACGCGATTTCAAGCGGTTTCGACGGTGTTGTATCAAGGATTGCCCGCGCAATCAATGACTTGAAAGCAAATTTTGCCGAGTTTGCAAGCTGGGTGAAACCAATTTTTGACTTTATCGGCGCGGGCGTTGACAAAGCGTCAGCGGCAGTAAGTCGAGGCGCGTCCATGACCGGGAACGGGCAATCTATGAGTTATGAGGGCATAGAAGCCGACGGCGGCATATTTACAAGCCCAACACACGCATTAATAGGCGAGGCTGGCGCGGAGGCGGTTATACCGTTTAGCCCCGGCAAGCGCAACCGTGGCCTTGAATTGCTTTCCAAGATCGCGGGCAACCTTATGCCTAATATATCAGCGGCGCAAGCGTTGCCGATGGGTGGCGCGTCCACGGTAAACAACACGACCGATACCCGCGTTAATGTCGGCACTGTCAATATCAGCGCGGCAGATGGGACAGACGCGGCAAATCAATTTATGTCGGGAATTGAAACACGCGCGGCGGCATGGACAGCGGCGGCAAATGTTGCATATTGAGGCGGTGAAAGTATGATTCTAACCGACTTTTTATCACGAAATAAAGGCTGGATTGTTCGCGGCGAATCGTCGGCAGTTGATTTTAATTCTATGCAGGAATTTTCCGCCGAGAAATCCAGCAGACTTCCAGACGAGCCTATAGAAAAGGGAAGTTTCTCGACATATAACCGCATTATTGAACCTCGCGCCATTACTTGCAGATTGTCCGTTGAGGGGAGCGCGTCGAAATTACAGAGTGCAATAGATCGCTTGACAACGCTTTGCGAAAATGACGAGAAAATCACGCTGACAACGCCGGAGCAATCATATCCCAATATGATGCTTGAGAGTTTCGATTATAGGCGCGACGCTACAAATGGGCGCGGCGTTTTGTTTGTAGATTTGCGGTTTAAGGAAATCCGCGAGGTACAAAGCGCACAAACAACAACGGCGATTGAAGAAGCCGAAGAACCGATTGACGCAGAGGACGCGGAGGATGGTTCTGTTTGTGACGATGTTGACGATGGAGAAGTACAAGCGGGAAACGCAAGTGCGGCAGAGGAAGAAGCAGAAAGCGGCGGGCGCAAGCGGTCAGCGTTGCATGAAATATTTTATTAAGGGGGCGACGAAATGAAAAAAATACCACTTTCATCCGTCCCCGCGCAATCGCTGAAAGTCAAACTTGCCGACCAAAATTGTGAAATGCGGATTTATTATCGTTTCGGTTCGACCTACATGGATTTAACCGTCGGCGGCGTTGTCGTTGTCACGGGTGCGATTTGCCGAGACAGGCAAAACGTCGTTCAGATAGCACAAAACGCATTTCAAGGCGCGTTGCTTTTCGTCGATATGCTTGGCACAAGTGACCCGCTTTATAGTGGTTTTGGTGAGCGTTGGCGGTTGTTTTATAAGGCGGCGAATGAACTATGAAGCCTTTAATTAAAACAATCAAAACGACCATTATTCTTGGCGAAGGTGAATTTGAGGGCGGCGGTAACACAAAAATTATCGAGGGCTTGGCGACCACAGTGCAAGTCAACAAGGCAGGATTGCCCGAAAAGAACAGCGCAGAAGTACGGATATATAATATGAGTTTGTCGGACATGGACAAGCTGACGTTTCTTTCGTTTGTTCCTGGCGAATATCGAAAGAATCATATTTTAATCGAAGCTGGAAACAGGGGCGAAGAATTGAGCGTTGTTTTTAAGGGTGATATAACGTCAGCCTATGCAGAAATTAACGCCAATGCTTGCATGAAATTTCAAGCATTGACGGCGGGTTGGTCGGTGTTGGTTGCCGACAGCCCGACAAGCGTACAGGGCGAAGCAAGGGCGGAAAGTCTTATATCTCAATTTGCACAGCAAGCAGGATTTAATTTCGTTAATAACGGCGTAACGGAAAGCGTCAAAAACGCCACATTCAACGGTTCGCCCGTACAAAAGGCGCAACAAGTCGCCGATGAAGTCGGGTGTGAATTGTTAATGGATGATGAAACATGGACAATTCAGCCATGGGACAAGCCGCGCGGCGATGCGGTTTTGCTGAAAGCCGATAGCGGTATGATTGGTTATCCTTCCTTCACGCAAGACGGGATAAGCGTTGAATGCTTTTACAATCCGCGCTTGCAGTTAGGCGGGCAAGTCAAAATTGAAAGCATCGTTCCTAGGGCAAGCGGCTATTGGAAAATCACAAAGTTAAGTCATGACCTTGCCGCCTATACGAATGGGCGATGGGTGTCGAGAATCGATGGAATGTACTTGCCGGAAAACAGCGGCGAAGAAACCGAAGAAAGCGGTGCTGATGATGAGTGAAAACACCGTAAAAGGCCAAAAGAAACCAAACACGGCAGGGAGCGAATACAACGCACTGCAATTTATGATACAAAACGCCATGAGCAGTATTTCAACAGCTATCCCCGTACAAGTGCAAGCGGTAAGCGGGCTTTTCGTTGACGTTCTTCCTCTTGTTTCAAGCGTTGATGGTTACGGTCAAGCCGTAGAGCCGACAACGCTTTTTCATTTGCCTGTGTTTAGGTATCACGCGGGCGTTGGTGCGGTTATCCTTGACCCCGTTGTAGGTGACAAAGGACTTGCCGTATTCGCGCAAGCTGATTCGAGCAACGTGCAAACAGGGACGGACGCGCCGCAACAACCGGGCAGTTTTCGCAAGCACTCAATGAGCGACGGCTTTTATATAGGCGGTTTTCACAACGCCGCGCCGTCGGTTTATATCGAAATAAAGCAAGACGGAACAATCCAGATCGTCGCGCCAACGTCGGTTACGGTAACAAGCCCGCAAGTTGATTTTTCGGGGAATGTCAGTATGTCGGGAAATGTAAACGTCACGGGCGACGCTACAATAGGCGGCATTTCGTTCTTGTCACATATCCATACAGGCGACAGCGGCGGCGACACTAGCCCGCCGAGGTAGGAGGCAAGCGCATGAACAAAAGGACATTATATCTTAACCCTGATAAATGGGATATTACCCTTGACAGCGCGGGCAACCTAGCAACGACAGCAGGCCGTTACGCGGACGCGCAAAACGTCGCGAACGCAGTACGATTGTTTACCCGTGACGCATACTTGCGCCAACGGCAAGGCGTGCCACATTTCGACCTAGATTTAGGCGTTAAACCGTCATTGTCAGAGGTTCGCGCAGTATACCGCACAACGGCGTTGAATGTGGAAAATATCGCGGATGCGACGGTTGAAATCGCGGGACTGGACACGGAAACCCGAGCCATGACGGGAACAATCACGGCGACAAGCGAGAACGGCGAAACCGTAAGCGTTGAATTTTAGGAGGTGCGCCAATGGCAATCACATTCGACCCGGACGTTGGCTTTTCCGCCGACAGCACAAGCGCAATCAGACAGTCAATAGTTGATGATTGGACAGCAATTTTCAACGACGAAAGCGCAACCTTAAGCACGTCAAGCGAAAGCCCCGCAGGGCAGATAATTGATTCGCTTTCGGTGCTTGTCACGGGCAAGGATAGCGAGTTTCTCAACCTTGCAAATCAATTCAATCCGCTTACTGCGGACGGCATTTTTCAAGACGCGCTGGGGGCAATTTATTTCTTGTCTCGCAAGGTCGCGACCTCCACGGTTGTTTCCTGCACTTGTACGGGCTTATACGGGACGACGATACCGCAAGGCAGCGTCATTCAAACGACCGACGGCGTGAAACTTGCAAGCGTTGGCGCGGCTACGATTGGCGCGGATGGTACTGTGGAAGTAGAATTTGCGGCACAGGAAAGCGGCGCGATTGACATAGGGGCGCACACTTGCACAAAAATTATCACGGTAATTGCAGGATGGGACACCGTAGATAACGCGGCGGCTGGCGTGCCTGGCAACCTTATCGAAGGGCGCGCGGATTTTGAAAAACGCAGATATAACAGCGTAGCCGCGAACGCGCACGGCAGCGCGGCGGCACTTCAAGGCGCGGTGTACGAGGTTGACGGCGTTCTTGATTGCCTAGTATTGGAAAACAAGACAGACGCAACGGTTACAAAACAAGGCGTTTCGCTTATATCTCATTCTGTCGCGGTGTGCGTTTACGGCGGCGAAAATGATGATATTGCAGAAACGATATATAACAAGCTCGATGCGGGATGTGGCACAAACGGAAATACTGATGTGAGTTTTACTTCGCCCGATGGCGTAGTCAATAACTATAAGATAGTCCGCCCTAGTGCCACACCCGTTTATATTGCCGTAACGATCAATAAAACGGCGCAGACTCCGGCAACCGTCACGCAGGATATAAAAAACGCAATTATCAACGACGCGAACGGGAGCGACGCAAATAGCGGAAATACGCGATGCGGCATGGGACAGACAATTTACGCAAGCCGTTTCACGGTGGCCATTGTCAAAACGGCTGGCGTAAACGACCTTGAAAGCGTTTATATTGGCCTATCTGCAAGCCCAAGCGGAAACAGCATCACGATGGACGCAGACGAAGAACCGATATTTGACGCGGACAATATCGAGGTGATTATCAATGAACCTTGATTTTAACGAACTCGCTGAAAAAACAATCCAATCACAATACGGCGCAAGCCCGCACATTATCGGCATTGTAAAAGCGGCGGCTAAACAACTTGACCCGTCAACGGATATTGAAACCTTTTACAATGAAGTGTTTAACCCTAAGACGGCGCACGGCGTAGGTTTGGATATTTGGGGGCGTATCGTCGGGGCGAATAGATATTTAACCGTCGACAACGAGGACTTTTTCGGTTTTCTTGGGTCGCTATTAAACCCTTTCGATCAAGCCCCGTTTTATATTCATGGAGATACAGACCATTATAGGCTTGCAGATGAGGCTTATAGAACGCTTATCTTTTTGAAAGCGGCGGCGAATATCGGAAACGCTACATTGCCAAGCCTAAAGGAAATTCTAACGACGCTTTTCGACGATACCGTATTAGTTATGAATATCGGTGAAATGAAGGTTCGCGTTGTGTTTGAGTTTTACCTTTCGGCGTATCAACGTGCTTTATTTTCCGAGTACGGGTTATTGAACTTGGGCGCGGGCGTTGGTTTTGAGTATTACCAAATCGAGCCACAAAATACATTCGGTTTTAACGGAAGCGGCTTGCAACCGTTTTCGCAAGGGATTTTTCAACCATATTCTATTGAACAAGGATAAAAGGGGGACGTTAAACAATGGCAAGCAATCCTACTTTATTAACGCAACCAATAGCCACGAATGGCACGAAAAACGCTATCCCGAATACTACCACTACGCCGGGGAAGATGAGCCAAGATCAGGGCTTTCCTTCCGAAACTTCCATGCCGCTTGGTGCGGGCGGCGTTGCTCCTTCCCGCGAAGATTTCAACGGCGCGTTTAACCTTCTTTCTGCGCTTCTTTACTACGCGCAAAAAGGCTTCACTTTTAACTACGATAACACGCAGAATTATTATACGGGTTGCATAGTTATCGACCCTTCCGACGGCTTGCGGTATGAGTGCATCGTAGATATGGCGGCGGGTACTGTCGCGCCGCATGATGATAGCACAAATACATATTGGCAGATATTCAAAAGCGGCTTAGAGGCTGACCAAATCCCCGCTTTCAACAAACGCGACGTAATCATCACAAGCGGCTCATATACCGCGCCCGTGACGGGTTGGTACAAAATCACCGTTAAAGGCGGCGGCGGAGGGGGAGGAGGAGGAAATTCTACTGTGTCACAAGGCACAGGCGGCGCTGGCGGCGGCGAGGGTGGAACGTCAATAGGATTTGAACACATGACCGCCGGGCAAAACGCTACGGTAATTATAGGCGCTGGCGGTAGCGGCGGCGCTGCAGGAGCGGGGACAGGCAGTGACGGCGGTGATTCCACCGTTACCGTAAACGCCAACACATACACAGGCGGTGGCGGCGGTGGCGCTGGGAACATGAACGCAATCGGAAACGCCACCTCCGGGAAAGGCGGGACAGGGACGATTGTAGGCGAATCTGGCGGTTCCACGATTGTGTCTTATAATTCCGCAATGACAGGTGCGCAAGGCGGCGGCGCGGGTGGCGCTGTGTCTGTTTTATTGTCAGGGGTCCCGGCTGATGGCGTAAACGGCGGCGGCGGTGCTGGCGGTAGCGGTACATACAACAATGGCGGCTCTTATGCCGGCAGCGCGGGCGGCGACGGCTTTGCTTGGTTCGAGTATTTCGACGCGAGTTTGAACCCGTGAGATAGGAGGGAATAGATAATGCCAAAATATTATTCGCCTGACGGCAACATCGAAGTTTGGGAAGAAAAGCCCGACGGGTATTATACCGTTGAAGAATGGCAGGAAATGCACCCATATATCCCGCCCACTCCAACAAAAGAGGAACAGATTGCAGAACTAACCGCCGAATATCGGCAGGAAAAAGCGAATCTTTGCGAGGCTTACACAACCGCGACGATGCAAGGCGACACAGAAACCGCTCAAAGCGTCGCGCAGGATATGAGCGACCTTGACGAATGGTTCGATGAAGAATATCGGAAAATCGAAGAAGGGGGCGACGAATAATGGCAAAACCCGCGCCGCGCTGTGTTAGGTGTAACCAAAAAATGCGAAACGACGGGACGGCTGAACAGCCGCAATGGGTGTGCAATAACCCGAAATGCGTGCGTTACGTTCCCCCGGCAGAAAAAGGCAAGGGCGGCAAATAAGCCGCCTTTTTTCTTATGGAGGGCTATGTTATGGTTCTTTGGCTTATTTATTTCTTGCTGTCGCTTGTGTTTATGCTTCTTTGCTATCCGACAAATCCTTTTGTTGTGCCGTTTTGTGACATCAACGGAGAATTGCCGCGCTTCTTGAAATATTGGCAGACATGGGATAACAGTTGCTATTGCGTTGACAGCGTAGAACACGCGCCCAAATTCCTACAGTATGACTGGGCGCGGCACTACGAGGAACACATTGACAGCGATCCGTATTTGCGCAGCGTCAATCGCAAGAGGTGGTATGTGACGTGCAAAGACCCAAACTTTACGCTGTGGGAGCGAATCCAACGGTATTGCTGTGCAGTTTTGTGGCTAACGCGAAATTGTAGCTATGGCTTTTCGTTCTATTTATTGGGCTTGAACGTCAGCCCGAACTTAGAAATCCGGCAATCTGAAAACACGCTTTTTATTCGTGAGATTTTTTCGGACGGGCTTTGGGGAGCGTGGTCTTATAAAAATACCGCGCCGATTTTCAGCCTGTTTGGATGGACGGTGCATTGGAATAACTATATCGGATGGAAAATTGCTGAAACGGCGCAAGTTGATACCCGCGCCATGATCGCGAATCGAATAGCGTACCATTTTGAGAAAGAGGGCGATTGACTATGAATCTTGAAATGTTCGGGCAGATATTAGGCGTTGCGGGAACCTTCGCGGCGGCGTTTCATTTTGCAGTACTTCGCCCGTTGGACAACAGCATTTCGCGCATTGAAAAGATGCTAGACAAGTTTGAAGAACGCGCTGACCGTGAAGAAGCGGCAAGGCATGAAATTGACGTGAAACTTGCCGAGGTTGACCAACGCGCACGGTCAGCTCATGCCCGTCTTGATGAAATTACAAAAATTTTAGCTGACCGTAATAATTGACCGCGAGAAATGCCCGCTGACGGACGAAAAATAGGCGGCAAATATAAACTATTACGCGGCGAAAGAAAACCGCTTTACGGGCGGTTTATGGCGGCGACAATCGAAAGAGGCGGTTTAATGGCTGTAATGGGAAAAATCAAGAGTAATATTTTAGACATGGCGAATTGGTCGAAGCATCACCTCGGACAGCTTATTATTTTAGCGGGCGTGATTATCCTATTTTTAGTCGTTTGTGTCCTATTTTCATGGTTCGTCGGTTTCTACATGAATGGGTTTTACAACACAAAATTTGACCTTGGCTCTGTGTGGCAGGGGCTTGGAGCTTGCATTACTGCAATAACGGGACTTTTGACCGTCGCGGGCGTGCAATTAGGTAAACATTACGTTGACAGCAGATACAATTCAGCGGCGGGCGAAAAGCCAAAAAGCAAAGGAGATGTTTGACAATGGCAAAAATCTTTATCAATCCCGGGCACGATGAACTATCATTGAAAGGTACTTATGATTACGACCCCGGCGCGTGCAACGAGGCTATGGGGCTGTACGAAAACGAGGTTGCCCTTGCCGTTGGCGAACTTGTGCAAAAGTATCTGATCGAGGCGGGTTGCGACGTTGAGCTTTTGCAAAGCGAGAGCCTTTCGGGGATTTGCGCGGCGGCTAACAGTTGGGGCGCGGATTTGTTTGTTTCTATACACTGTAACGCTTTTAACGAAATTGCCAACGGCGTGGAAACGCTTTCCTATCCTTCGGATATTGACGGGTATAAGTTGGCGGAGTGCATCCAAAATCAGATTCTTGACACGTTCGAGGAATTGACAGATCGCGGCTTGAAAGCACGCACTGACCTTGCCGTATTGAATGGTACGGATATGCCCGCCGTTTTGGTGGAAATGGCGTTTATTGACAATCCCGACGACGCTATTTTGTTGCGCGACAGGCAGGACGATTTCGCGCGGGCGATTGCGCGGGGCGTGACGGACTATCTTTCGGGGTGTTGAAATGCTTATCAAGAGCAATACTCCACTGTCCGACAACGAACTACGGCGTGTTAAATTAGCGTTTCAAAGCGAAACTGAAATAACAGTGTCCGTTATGGAGCGCGTAGCAGATATTTTCCCGTATACGGACATTTCCGCCGATGAAGATATTTTGTATATCGGGAAACCGCCGTGGGACTTGACACAGGAAATCGAGGTATGAAAAATTGCCGTTTTTTTCGTAGGTTGAAAAGTTGGTATGAAAATTTGCCAAGTTTTTCGGAGGTGCAACAATGTGGACGAAAACAAGACTATTAAATATCTTGCTTATATCGGCGTTTTTGTGTTTATCCTTGCCTTGTGTTGGTATATGCTCCGAGAGCCGGACGTATCAAATCAGCGAGAGCGAGCTTCAGACGTTAGAAACGAACTTGCAAACACTGGAACAGCACAACGAGACGCTCAAAGCCATATTGACAACGCAGGGCAGCAAATTGACCGAGGCCTTGAATCTGTTGACGAAATCGCAGGAAGAATTGGCGAAGCTGAAAGCAGAATTGAAGATAGCGCGGCAAGAAACGCAGAGTGCGAAAAACTCGTTGCAGATAGCGAACGAAGAATTGCAGAAAGCCGCGCAATCATTTCGGGAATACGAGAAAGAGCGCGACAAGACGGAAAATAGGCTCCGCAATCAAAGGAATATATGGGAAGTTTTGTGCGTTTTGGCTGTGGGTGTCGCCGTGGCAACGTAGCGTTTTTCCGTCGCCTTTCTGAATGTACATTGGAAAGAAACTACTTAAAATAAATAACAAAGCTGATACTATAGGCTTTCGGCTTCTTTTCGCCGTCTGTTCTCTCATAGATGATTTTATCTATGACTGAGCGGACGGCGTTTCTTTTGTTTTCCGGGTTGTCGCCGCAGTTGTGGATAATATTGTAAATCCTAGCCGTATCAACGGCCTTTTCTTTGTCCGGCTGTGCGAGTTTGGCAGAAATCGCTTTTGCTTCACTAGTTAACGCTGACAGCTTGTCTGTTGTCGCCTGTTGCGTCAATAGCCCGTTTGTGTACCAATCCACAACGGCAACCTTTTCTTCTTCGATTTTCGCAAGCCGAGCCTTTAACGCGGCGGTATCGGTTTTCGTCGATATTGTTTTGCCTGTGCGCTTGATATAGGCCGCAAGGCGTTTTTCGGATGAGCAGATATTTCGGAGCGTAGCCCAAAACGCATTGTCCACAATATCCGTTTTCGCGAATCTCGCGTCGCAAGTATGCCCTGCCGCTTTGCGTTTTGAGTGCGCGTAACAAGCATAGAAACGTCCGGCGCGGTTGTTTGTCAGTATTATTTTCTCGCCGCACTTGGCACAACGCATAAGCCCCTGTAGCAGATAAACGCCGTTATCTTTTGTGCGTTTTAACTGCGTTTTGTTTGTGTCTAGTAAGTTTTGTGCGGCGGCGAATGTTTCTGCGTCGATAATTTGCGGGCATTTCAAAGGAATCCATTCTTCCTTAGATCGAGGCGAAAGTTTGCGGGAATGTGCGCCCGTTTTTGTCGAGACTTTACGCAACGCGAAATATTCGCCCGTATACATTTGGTTCCTTAATATCCGATGAACCGACGCGCCTTGCCAATGGGTGAGCTTTGACGGCGACGGTATACGCATTTCTGTCAATCGCCGCGCTATTTCGTCAGTCCCAACGCCGGACGATATATACATATTAAATATTTGCTGTACGGTTTTTGATTCGATACTATTAATAATATATTGACCGTACTTAAAATCATATCCGATAACGTGCTGATTTCTCAGCGGCTTGCCGCTTTTGAGTTTCCCGCGCATCCCGCGCATTGTTCTTTCCCTTATTTTTTCGCGTTCATACTCAGCAAACGCGCCCTGTATTTGCAAGAAAAGCTGTCCTTCCGGCGTTGCCTTGTACTCTTGGTTGACGAAATGCAAGGCCGCGCCAGCCTTTTCTATTTCTTCGGTGAGTAAAAGCTGATGGGATAAACGCCGGGCTAATCTGTCGGGCGTATAGACTATTACCACGTCATATATTTTCGCCCGTAATGCGTCCCGTAGCGCGTCTAGGCGTGGCCTATCCAAGTACGCGCCGGAATAGCCATCATCGACAAACTGCGTGACGGTAGACGCGCCAAGATCGCGGGCGTATTTTTCACAGGCGGCTATTTGTGTTTCTATACTGTAGCCTTGTTCGGCTTGCCTGTCGGTACTGACCCGGGCATATATTGCGGCGGTTGGCATTTCCAGCACTCCCAAAAAAATTTTTAAGAAAATACTTGACTTATGCCTAGCGTTGAATTATAATAAACTCAAGCAAGGGTAGAAGTATAATAAACAAGAGAGGGGTTGTAATTATGTTAAAGAAAGAACGGAAGATGATTGCAAAGAATCGGCTTTATGAAATTGCTTGGAAGTATGTACGGGCGTTGAACGGTGATGGCGATTTTGATGAAGCGAGGGCGCGGTTGTTTGAGGCTATCGACCTCATTGAAAGCATGGAGATATTGACCGAAGCCGAAACGCACAAGGTTTTCAAGAAAGTTCATGACGAATACAATTTTGAAGAAAAGCAAGCTTGCTAAAGGAGGCGTGAACCATGAAAAAAATCATCAACAAGAAACTGTACGACACCGAAACCGCGAAAGAGCTTGCTGTATGGGATAACGACTATTACCCCAACGATTTCAATTATGCTGTTGAAAGGCTTTACCGCAAGCGCACAGGCGAATATTTCATGCTTGGCGAAGGCGGCGGCATGTCACGGTACGCGGAACACACTCCCAGCGGCTGGGGGTGGGGTCAGCAAATCACGCCGTTGACATACGAAGAAGCCCGTGAATGGGCAGAGGAAAAACTGGACGCCGACGAATACGCCGAAATATTTGGTATGCCCGATGAGGGCGACGACTCCAAGACGGTGCTGACGATCACCCTGCCGACCACGAAAGCGGCGGCACTTCGCCAAGCAGCCGAAAAGGCAGGAATGAGCATCGGCGCGTACATCGACAGCGTAACGAACTAGCCCTAAAATATCACGATAACGTGAGGCGGGAGCAATCCCGCCCTTTTTTATTTGGGTAGGTTTGGGTAGGGTTGGGTAGGTTTGGGTAGGGTTGGATAATGTCGGACAAAATCGGACAAAATCGGACAAAATCGGACAAAATCCGCCTTGTTAATTCAGTTAATCGAGTTAATTCCTATCAAATGCACATGAAATATACATCGAATATACATGAAATATAGTTGGGAAAATCTTGGGAGAGAATTGGGAAGATGTTGGGAAAGGAAAAACAGTGGCAAAAAAGCGGCAAAACGTCGGCAAAGACATTTTCCCAACCTAAAGAACCTTAAAAACTTTGCGAACTATGTCAAGGAACCTAAGGTTGCCCTAAAATATTTTTTATTTTTTCGTATTTTCGCCGTGTCCATCTCTATCAATAAGTAGAGGGGGAAAATTTTTCAAAAAGCCCCGCCGAAAAAGTGCGGTTATGTCCGTTCAGAAGTAGAGGGGAAATTTTTTGAAAAAGCATCGTCAAGACGCCCCGCTTTTCTCTTTAAGAGAATAGGAGGGGGAATTTTTAGGAAAGGAGGCACGGCAACCAAGCCCCCCAAAAAAACAAATTTAAGGAGTGGTTTACTATGGCAAAAAAATATCCGTTTCGTATTGAGTTAAAGGCAAAGCTGGAAATGTTTGCACAGAATCGCCTTGCTATGTGGCAGGCAATCGACAACGAAAGCGAGGACAAATGTGACCGTTGCGCCGTGAAGGTTTGCCCGTGGTACATCGAGGGCGAAGAAAAAATCATTGACGAGATTATAAATCTTTTCTTGGAACGCTTCACGCTTGGCATGATCGCGAATCAAAAGAAGGTTGTCGAAATCTTGCAGGACAAAGGAGAAGAAAACAATGGAAAACACTGAAAACAGGGTATTGGAAGAACTTGACGCTTGCGTTGAACTATTGAAATGCGCCACATGGCTTGCAAAGCGGATTGAGTTGAAATTACGCGCATTGAAAGCCGCCGAGGACTTCAAGGACGAACCTATAGAGTAAAACAAAAAGCCCCTGCCGTCGCGCGGGGGCTTCTTGCCGAAAGGAGTGCCAACAAAGACACATCAAAGACACCCTTATTATAGCATATCCACGCGCGTTTTATCAATATACATAGAATATACTTCAACTATACATGAAATATAGTTGCCTATGCCTTTTTATCGTCCTGCGCCAAAAAAGCAATATATGAGGCGGCTTGTTCTTGTTTTTGCGGAGATAGTGCCGCAAACATTTTTATAATATTCCCGACAACGGGCAAGGCGACAAACGGTAAACGCTTTTCTTCGCGTCCTTGTAAATAGTCTATTGTAACGTGAAAATAATCTGCAAGTTTAACAAGAATAGCATTGTCGGGCATATTTAAGCCTTTTTCCCATCTTCCTACGGCTTGTTGTGTTACGCCTAATTCGTCGGCAAGTTTAGCTTGTGACAATCCGTCCTTTGATTTTCGTAGGGATTTAAGCCTTTCAGCAAACATAAAAAAGCCCCCTTTGCTACAATATACAATTTATACTTGTGCCTGTAAAACGAGGAAAAATTGTAAAAAGGGGTTGACACATACAATTTTAACTTGTATAATGACAAATAACAAGGAAAACTTGTTAAAAGGGGCAGAAAGGAGGATAGTTAATGCGTGAAAAGCTAGTAGAGTTTCGGGGCGATAGGAGCCAACAGGAGATGGCTGACGCTTACGGCGTAACGCAACAGGCGTGGAGCGGTTGGGAAAAAGGAACAATCACTCCCGGCGTTGTAACCATGAAGCGAATTGAAACCGAAAGCGGCGTACCGATGGAGGAAATTTTTTTTGATGTCTTTGACAATAAAAAATTGTTAAAGCCCGCATGAAAAGGGGGAAAAAACGTGAACTATACATTAGTACACATGGAGGCAGTACAGAGAGGCGATTATATCAGCATTGAGAAAAGCGGCAACAAATACCTTGTTTTTTTAGGGCATAAGCGCGACGGAGAGGAAAGCGAGTTTGTCCACAAAGAATTTGACAGCTTGCAAGCGGCTTACAAAGTTTATGAAAAATTATCTTCGTGGCTTGTGTTTGGGCTTTACAGCTTCAAAGACCGCAAATCTTATCTTTTAACGGGAACGATGGACTAAAGGGGGCGGCGAAATGAAACTGCCGCGAAAGCTGAAAGACGGCGTGGAGTACAAAACGACGGCGGCGGGTTGCAACGTGACGTTTATCCTGCAAGGTTGGGAAGGGCGCGAAGAACAAATCAAGGACAGGTTCAACAAGGCACTCGTTGACGCGGCGATAGCGAAAATCAGAAAGGAGGCGGCGGCTTGTTAGTGGAGGAAGTCTTGGCGGGATTGGCGTTCACGGCGTTTGTGGCTTGCGTGGTGTACGCCTTGAAAATGGCAGTCGAAGAAGCAGAGGGGAAGGAAGAGTAAAGGCATGGCAGGCGAGGTTGGGCGAGTTATGGCGTGGTAAGTTCCGGCATGGAGAGGTTAGGCTTCGCGAGGCAGGAATGGAAAAGGAGGCAAAATGATGAAAAAAATTTATCTATCCCATCCCTATCAAGGCAAAGAAGAAAACCGCGAAAAAGCGGCGGCGTTGGCGGCGTTCTACAGGGCAGTATGGGATGCGGAAGGGAAAACCGACTGGGTTCTTGTTGACCCGTTGTCGTACTTTGAGCCGCTGGAGCGCGACGGCGTTGATGACGAAACAATCCTTGCTATGGCGGTTGCGCTGATGAAGGACTGCGACGGCGTTTTGTTCGCGCCGGGTTGGAAGAAGTCACGCGGATGCAGATACGAACACTGGAAAGCGCGGCACGCTGACGGGAAACGGGTTAAATACTTTCAAGCCGAAATCCCGGAGGAAGTCGAGATCGCGGCGGTTGAGTGGTTCGGCGTACGGCACATGGTGACAAGGAGGATAGCGGCATGATGAAAATTTGGGACAGCTTGACGGACGATGCCAAGGACACGCTTTTGATTGCCGGGTTTTTGATTGAGGCTTGGTTGCTTTTCGGGGTGTTGGCATGAGGGTTATCAAATGCGCCCGGTGCGGACAAGAGGTTGTTGCAAAGGGCAACAGTCAAAAATATTGCCCTATTTGTGCTTATCAGGTACGGCTTGACAGACAGCATGAACGCTTGATAGCGCGAAAAAGCCGGAACGCTGAAAGGGCGGAAATGTTCAATGCGGCGCATGAGGCGGCGCGAACAAGCGGAAAGACAAGGCACATTGTTTGTGCGAAGTGCGGCGCAGATGCGGTTGTACCGTTTCACGCGGGGCACGCGAAATATTGCCCGAAGTGTTCGCAAGCGTCCTGTCGGGAATCGCACAAACGAAGCAAGGAGCGAAACGCATTGACAATGACGGCAATTTGCGACGAGTGCGGCAAGGAATTTGAGTACATATTAAAAGGGAAGCCGCGCACTACTTGCGACGATTGCAGGCCGATAAGCGAAACGAGGAAAAAGCCGGCTAAGTTGTTTGGGAAAACTCTGGAACAAAAACCAGTGTCAAAGATTGAAGATTTGGCGGCGGCGGCAAAAGCGCGGGGCATGAGTTACGGGCAGTATAGGGCATGGCTTTACATGGAAGAACAAAAGAAAAAGGCTTGATGTGCGGGAACACACCAAGCCCGAAATGAAATCCGTTTGTACATTATCAGGATTCTTGTGCATTATAGCACATTTTGGAGGCGAAAACAATGGACGTTGAAAACAAAATGCTGATTGATGCGTACTGGTTGAACTACGAAGAAGACGAGGAAGAATGGTATCGCAAGGCTGACGAGCAATACGAATATGAACAGGAACGCCGCGCCGAGGATGAATGGTTTGCACAGATCGCGGCGGAGGAAGAAGAAGAAGAAAATCTTTCGTATGAAGAATGGTCGCGGATAAACGACGGGTATCATTTTTAAGGGGGTATAAACAATGGAAGAAACGAGAAAGAAACAGGCGGCAGTTATTCGCCGTGCGGTGAAGCTGAAAAATCGCGAAGAAAGAAAGGCTCTTGCAAAACATTTGATTTGGTGGCGTAAAAACAGAAAGCCGTTGGAGTTTTAAAGGAGGAGAAACATAATGCAGGCATGGTTATATGACATTTCGGAGCGCATAAACGCCCTGCAAGACGTTTTAGACGAGGCAGATGATGAATCTATCGAGCCGGACGTAAAAAACGCCATAGCGGGCATTTATGAGAGCGACGTACCCGCTGCCGTGGCAGACGGAATCGAGTATATAAAAAAGCAGACGGCATTTCTTGAAGCGATTGACAAGCGGATGGACGAATTGAAAGCCTTAAAACAATCGCGGAAAAATCGCCTCGAACGTGTGCGGCGTGGATATTGTGATTTTCTTGTCGCGGTTGGCAAAAAGAAAATTGAAACGCCCTGCGGCAATATGACCGTAGCCGCGCCGACGGTTTCGACGGTTATTGACAATATTGACGATTTGCCCGATGCGTACAAACGCACAACCGTTAAGATCGAGCCGGACAAGGCAAGCATAAAGCAAGCTATACAAGGCGGGCACGTTGTACCGGGGGCACATTTGGAAGAAAAACAAAGCATAAGGATTAAGTGAGGGGGCGTAAATATGGTATTGCTTCAAAAGCTATTGAAAATCCAAGCGGAACTGAAAGCCCCGAAGAATCAATATAACAAGTTTGGGGAGTTTTACTACCGTTCCTGCGAGGATATTTTGAGCGCGGCAAAGCCGCTTTGTGTTCGCGAGGGTATTTTGCTTTACGTTACCGACGAGGTAAAGCTGATTGGAGATCGCTATTACGTTAAGGCGACGGCAAGCGTGACGGACGGCGAAAACACAATTTTTGCGGATGCTTATGCACGGGAAACGGAAAGCCGCCCCAAAATGGACGCGGCGCAGTTGACCGGGAGCGCATCATCGTATGCGAGAAAATACGCCTTGAACGGGCTTTTCTGCTTGGATGACACGAAGGATGCGGACGCTATGAAGCCGGAAGAGAGCACACCAAAAGCCGCGCCGAAAGCCAAAACGAAGGAAGCACCGAAAGCCCCGCGAAAGGTTGACAGCTTGCGGGCAATCGCGGCGGCGGCAAAGGAAATCGGCGTGACGAACGACGATATTAAAGAAGTTATGCGGCGACACTACAACAAAGAAACGTCCAACGAATTGACCGACGCGCAGGCGGCGGAAATGGAAAAGAATTTTGTCGCGTGGGTTGCCGAGGTAAAGGACGACGATAACGCATTAATGGAGGAAATAGCATGAACAAAGTACTTATTCACGGGAGATGCGCCAAAGACCCGGAAGTAAAAACGACGCAAAGCGGGCAAACTTTCGCGAGGTTGACGGTCGCCGTTGACCGATATGTAAAGGCTGGCGAGGAACGCAAGGCGGATTTTGTGCCTTGCACGGCATGGGGAAACACGGCGCAATTTTTGGCGAAGTATTTCACCAAGGGGAAAGAGGTTCTTGCGGAAGGGCGCATACAAACGGGCAGCTACACCGGGCAGGACGGCAAGCGAATCTATACAACGGACGTTGTTTTAGATCGCGTCGAGTTTTGCGGAAACAAGGGCGGCGCAACGCAAGACGCTGAAGAAGTGCCTTTTTAAGGAGGCGAAACAATGCGCGATAAGTACGAAAAACGCCTTGAGGAATACGAAAGCGAATTTGCAAGCGTTCATATGGCTATGGCGCACAGAAAGACAATAAAAACCTTTATTCCTTTGCTGAAAAATCCAAAGGACGGCATGGAAGTTATCTTGTGGATTAGGGAAAGCGAAGACAAAAACGCGCCGGGATATACAATCCCAAGAACGCAATATAAGGCACTGACGGAAATATTAACGTCATGCCAAAAAGAAGTCGAAAATCTTCTTGATTGTTTACTATTCGAGGGCGTAAATGGGTGAGATCGTACAGGGCAAGATAGCCACGATGGACGAGGACGGCGGCGTTATTATCCGCGCCGCCTTGCCTAGCCTAGACCGGGCAATCCTGCGACGGTATGACAAGGTACTGGTTGAGTTTGCAGATGGGCGGCGTATTAGCCCGGAGCAGAGACGCAAAGCCTATGCCCTCATGGGCGAAATTGCCGAGTGGATAGGCGACGTGCCGGAATACGTGAAAAAGCTCATGAAAATCGAGTTTATGGCGAGCCGTATGCAGACAATAGGCGAGAAGATATTTTCGCTATCTGATACCGACGTTACAACGGCGCGGCTTTTCATAAGTTTCTTGATTGACTTCATGTTAGATCATCAAGTGCCGAGCCGCGTACCGTTGTATGAGCTGTGCGAGGATATACAAAAGTACGTTTATGCTTGCCTAATGCACAAGACTTGCGCGGTGTGTGGCAAGCGTGCTGACGTTCACCATCTAAGCGGGAGCAGGGCAGGGCATGGCGGGCTAAAGTGGCGCGAGAAAGACCAGACGGGCGCGAAGGTTCTGCCCTTGTGCCGCGTTCATCACGAATTATGTCATAACGGCGAAGCGGAGTTTTTGGAAAGGTATCATTTGGAAGGTATCGAGATGGACGCGGCAATTAAGAAGGTTTACAAGGCGAAAATGAAGGAAGTGAAAACGTGAGCGAATGGCACGTTGTCAGCTTTAGCGGCGGAAAAGATTCGACGGCTATGTTGTTGCGTATGCTTGAAATTGGTATGCGCGTTGATGAAATTATATTCTGCGATACTGGCGTTGAATTTCCGCAAATGTACGAACACGTTGACAAGGTAGAACGGTACATAGGGCGCGAAATAACGAGATTGAAAGACGATCATGATTTTGAGTATTACCTTTTACATCATAGATACACGCCAAGATTTAAGATTGGGCTTGAAAAATCTAATAGTATAGGCTATTCGTGGCCTTCTATGAGAAAAAGATGGTGTACCGCACATTTTAAGCGTGACGCAATAAAGAAGCATCTTGCAGGGCGTGAAAATGTAATTCATTACATAGGCATAGCGGCAGACGAACAACAGCGCGTAAAAGATAAGCGTTATCCTCTTGTAGAATGGAGATGGACAGAAGCCGATGCTTTGAAATATTGCTATGATAAAGGCTTTGATTGGGGTGGGCTTTATAAAATCTTCCGCCGCGTTTCATGTTGGTGCTGTCCGTTGCAACGTATAAGCGAGTGTCGCAAATTGCGAAAACATTTTCCCGAACTTTGGGAAACTTTGCGACGATGGGACAATGCAACATGGCAAACTTTTAAGCCGGGTTGGACGGTTGACGAATTGGACGCAAGGTTCGCCCGTGAAGAAGAAGCGGCGGCGGCGCAAATGAGTTTGTTCGATACAGCGTAAAAAAATAGGCGGCTATTTCGCCGCCTTATCCCTTGCGTCAAGGGCTTCACTTGCTAGGATTTCGAGCATCATGCTGATTGACCGTTTTTCCTTTTCTGCTTCTTCCTTGACACGTTGCAAAAATTCTTCGTTGAAACTTGCCGAAATCGTTTTTTTCATAATTCTCGCCCCCTATTAGTATTATACACCAATATATAATATCTTGCAATATGCTGAAAGTTAGTGTATAATAGCAATAGTTAGTGAGAACAAATTTTCTAAAGAAGGGCGGTAGAAAAATGAAACCATGTAAAGAAGCTGTGGACGCAATCAAGAAAATACTTGCAATCCCGCAGGAAAAACCTAAAGAGGGGTTAGTAAATTTAGCTGATGAATGGGAGGCATGGTGGGAAGATGTGCAGAACGGACGCGGATTTGAAGTAAATTTGCATATTCTTCTTGATGAGTTATCCCCGGATGTATTGAGCGATATTTGCGCTGTAATGCTGACAGGGCGCGGAGATTATAAGACTTTTGATTCTGCAAGGGCGCGGGAAGTCGGGTTTTCCCGTGAAGAAACTATTTTTTATATCACAGGCAAAACATTACGTCTAAAGGCTTATTTGACAAACGGGCTAAAGATAGCGGCCTAAAAATAAACGGCGGAAAGGCGGTGAAACTATGGAATATATGACGCAACTCAACAGATTTTTTGAGAAAGTCGAAGAGGAAGACCTTCCGGCATCTGCACAGATCGTTTATCTTCACTTGCTGAATATAAATAATCGGTTGCATTGGTGCGAATGGTTCAAGGTTGCCAATTCGCGACTCGAAAATCTAACGAAGCTGAAAAGTAATAATTCCATAGTATCAGCGAAAAACAGACTAAAACAAGCAAATCTTCTTGATTTCAAATCAGAAGGGAAGGTGACAACAAGATACAAAATTATTCCGATACCTACTGCACAAGATACTGCACAAGTTAGTGCACAAGTTGGTGCACAAGATACTGCACAAGATGGTGCACAAGTTAGTGCACATTCTACTGCACAATTAATAAGACAAAGACAAAGACAAAAAAATATATATACACCCGAATTTGAAAAAATTTGGAGCGTATATCCAAGACACGACGGAAAGGCAGAAGCACAAAAAGCGTTTGACAAGCTGAAACCGTCGGAAGAACTTATAACCGCTATGTTGTCAGCTATCGCAAAACAAACGGAGAAGTGGCGAAACGACGGAGGAAAGTTTATCCCGCATTGTTCGACATGGTTAAACCAACGCCGTTGGGAGGACGAAGGGATAGTCCTACAAGAAACTCCCGCCTTGTCAGCAGAAGAAAAAGCCGCGCGAGATCGTCAGCGTGCGGAAGAAGATGCGGCGTTTGAAGCGGCAGAGCGTGAACGATTGAAGAAGGAGTATGACATAGTTTATGACGAAGATGGAAAACTTGCCGTATGACCTTGAATGTGAACGCGCCTTTCTTGGTATGCTGATAAACCACCCGCAATATGTCGAGAATTACGCGAACGCACTTCATGATACGGATTTTTACAGGGGAGCAAACGCGCTTATTTATGCGTCAATTCTTCGCTTGTCAGCTAGTCATAAAGCCGTTGATATGGTTTCGGTTGTGGCGGATTTACGCGAACATGACAGGCTTTCTGATGCGGGCGGCGTTGCTGAAATTTCGGCTATTGCGCAATACGCCGTACCCGACCAGATAGGCGGCAACGATGCCGAAAGGACGCGGCGATATTTTGAGATTATTCTTGAATGTGCGCGGCGGCGTGACGGGTATAGGATATTTGCGACGGCGGCAAAAAGGGCAGTCAGTGGCGAAGATTTAGAAAGCCTATTGACGCTTGCGCGGGAGCAGTTGCCGAAAGCGGCAAGCCAAGAAGCGCACGCCATTGATTCTGATTCGTTGGCGGATAAATGGTCGAATTGGTATCTTGAAACGAAAGAAAAAGGCGAGTGCCCCGGCATTAGATCGGGATTTTCATTTCTTGACAAAATGACGGGCGGTTGGCAAAAATCAACGCTTATTATTTTGGGCGCGCGTCCGAATATGGGAAAAACCGCGCTTGCCTTGAATTTTGCAGTGAACGCTTGCAAGAAGGGCGCGTCTGTCATGGTGTTTTCCCTTGAAATGACGGATATACAGTTATGTTCTCGAATTATCGCAAGCGAGGGACGCGTTGACGCTTCACACGCCAATATTCCCGCGCTTATGTCTTCCGCGGAAGATAAAGCCGCGTCGATTGTCTTGGGAAAGTTGCACGAATGGAAACTCCATATAGACGATGAATCCGCTTTGCCTGTATCGAAAATATTTTCAAGGGCGCGGAATATGCAACGAGAACGCGGCCTTGATATGATCGTGATTGACCACTTGAATTATATCGGCAGTGAGGGGCAATCCGAAAACAGGACGAATGAAATGCGAAAAATTACGGCGGCGTTAAAGGCTATGGCAAAGGAATTGCAGATTCCCGTTATTGTCCTTTGTCAGCTATCGCGGGGCGTTGAAAGCAGGAACGACAAACACCCGACACTTGCAGATTTGCGCGAAAGCGGGACGATTGAACAAGACGCGGACATTGTTTTGCTTTTATATCGTGATGCGTATTATACGCAAGACGCAAGCGACAAAAGCGCAGAGTTGCAGATCGCCAAGCACAGAAACGGGCGCACGGGAACAATCCAGTTGCGTTTTGACGGCGAACATCAGAAATTTTCACCAGTAGATGTTCAGTTTTGGAATAGCGTGAAGAAGGGGGACATTCCCGCATGAACTGGAAAGAACGATTAACCGAAAGCCAAAACGAAACCGTTACAGGCTACGAACATGAGCGAAGTGCGGCGGTTATGGATTGGCTGAATGGGAAAATCAGCATGACGGAAGCGCGGGCAATTGTGGCGAAATGCAACCGCGAGATCGCGAGGATTGCGGAGGGCGTGGCATGATAGTTAATCGACGGTGCGCGTCCTGCCTAGCGTTTTGGGAGGTAGACGCGGATAAGGATAGAAGCACGATTTGCCCGTCTTGTAGAAGCAGGGCGGGCAGGGCGAAGCAAAAAGCTATACAAAAGGCGGTTAGGAAGAAGCGAAAGGCGGCGAAGAAATGACACGGGAAGA
>Ga0310786_10001553_pt1 | contig 36943 bp, 45 predicted proteins | sample AusTroGonzalo_MG_FD_203881 | JGI IMG/M metagenome (GOLD analysis project Ga0310786, IMG submission 203881) | Bovine rumen microbial communities from tropical cattle in Woodstock, Queensland, Australia - Gonzalo_03 (v2) (version 2) | ecosystem: Host-associated > Mammals > Digestive system >... | reverse complement strand
TCGGAGGCATGCAGCGTCTGCCTATCAAGTACTTCGATACTCATAAGCACGGCGACATCATGTCTCACTATACAAACGACAGTGATACATTAAGACAGCTTGTATCCCAGGCTTTCCCGGCACTGCTAAGATGCGGAACCATCGTACTCGGCGTATTCGCTCTGATGCTCTGGTACAGCGTCTGGATGACACTTGTCCTCGTGGCAGGCGTATTCCTCATGTTCTTCTTAACTAAGTTTGTAGGAGGCGGTTCAGCCAAGTACTTCGTTAAGCAGCAGGAAGCCGTAGGTAAGACCGAGGGTTATATCCAGGAGATGGTAAACGGACAGAAGGTCGTTAAGGTCTTCAATCACGAGAGCAAGTCCATCGATGAGTTCAACAAGATCAACGACGGTCTGTTCGAGGATTCATGGAGAGCTAACGCATATGCAAATGTACTGGCTCCTATCATCGGTAATATCGGAAACATCATCTATGTTGTTCTCGCGATCGTAGGCGGTATGCTCATCCTGTTCCATGCCCCGAGCGTATCTATCTCCGGACTCGCATTCGACGTATCGGTAATGGTTCCTTTCCTTAATATGGCAAGACAGTTCACGGGTAACATCAACCAGCTCACTATGCAGATCAACTCCGTAGTAATGGCAGGTGCCGGTGCACAGAGAGTATTCTCTCTCATCGATGAGAAGCCTGAGACTGACGACGGTTATGTTGCTCTCGTTAATGTTAAGGTAGATGAGAACGGCGACATCACAGAGACTGAAGAGCGTACAGGCCACTGGGCGTGGAAACATCCTCACCAGGCTGACGGCACAGTTACGCTGAAGCCTCTTGCCGGTGACGTAGAGATGGTGGATGTTGATTTCGCTTACGAGGAGGGACACGATGTCCTGCATGATGTAAGTGTTTTCGCTAAGCCCGGACAGAAGGTAGCCTTCGTAGGCGCCACGGGTGCAGGTAAGACCACTATCACTAACCTTATCAACCGTTTCTACGACATTGCTGACGGTAAGATCAGATACGACGGAATTAACGTAAACAAGATAAAGAAGAGAGACCTTCGTAAGTCCCTCGGACTCGTACTGCAGGAGACAAACCTGTTTACGGGTACCGTTATGGATAACATTAGATACGGCAGATTAAGTGCTACTGACGAAGAGTGTAAGGAAGCAGCTAAGCTGTCGGGTGCCGATGACTTCATCACGAGACTTCCTGAAGGCTACGACACGCTTCTTACGAATAACGGTGCGAACCTGTCACAGGGCCAGCGCCAGCTCATAGCCATCGCACGTGCTGCAGTTGCAGATCCGCCGGTAATGATCCTCGACGAGGCTACATCTTCTATCGATACACGTACTGAGTCCATCGTTCAGAAGGGTATGGATAAGCTCATGGAGGGCAGAACGGTATTTGTTATCGCCCACAGACTGTCGACCGTAATGAATTCTGACGTCATCATGGTTCTTGACCACGGACGCATCATCGAGCGCGGTTCACATGACGAGCTTATCGCGAAGAAGGGTACGTATTATCAGCTCTATACAGGAGCGTTCGAGCTCGAGTAAACGCGTTCATGAAGACTTCTTATGACACAACTGCTTTTGCCAAGATTAATCTCTTCTTAAGATGCTGCGGCAAGTACGATAACGGTTACCACAGACTTTACATGCTCATGCAGGAGATAGGTATCGGTGATGATATCCTAGTGGAGTTAGATGACGAGCGTGACTTTAGTATCGATATCGAGTCAGGTGTGGATATTCCTAAGGAGAAGGATCTGGGTTATAAGGCAGCCAAGGTCTTCTACGATGCTCTTGCTGATAAGTTAAGATCAGAGGCGAAGCCTGTACCGCGTTTCCCTTTTACGTTTATCAGGGAGACCAAGAGTGTTCCTTCGCAGGCGGGACTCGGAGGCGGTAGTTCAGATGCGGCAGCCGTGCTTCAGATCCTGCAGCAGCACTTCGATTATCCTTTTGATGCAGAAGAGATGACGAAGATAAGCAGCAAGCTCGGTGCTGATGTACCTTTCTTCCTTACGGGAGGTACATGTATATGTGAGGGTGTAGGTGAGATAGTAACTGAGCTTCCGGACCTTTCCGGAGTGAATATAATCCTGGTTAAGCCCGAGGCCGGAGTAGGAACGAAGGAGTGCTATGAGCTTTCTGACGCGAACCCGGCGGTCTTCGACGAGGAGGCTTACAGGGAGCGCATGAATGCCATTTTCACTGATGAGAAGAAGTCTCCTCTCGACAAGATAAAGGAAGCCTCAGAAGAGCTTACGAACGATCTGCAGGAGCCTGCCATAAAGCTCGCGCCCGTTATAGCGGATCTTATTGAAGCTGTAAAAAGAACCGGTGCCGTATTCACGGCGATGTCCGGTTCCGGTAGTTGTGTGTTCGGTATATACGAAGATGAGAAGTCTGCAGCAGAAGCGCTGGCAGCACTGGAGTCAGATTCCGTAACGTCAGGCTGTAAGATTATCCCTTCCGTTCTGATCTGACATATAAGCGAACAGTCCGCGCTCGTATCCGCGTGAATCTTCGCTGTCGAGTACTACAAATCCTCTGTTGTTATAGAAGTCTCTCATCTTGATGTTCGATACTGCTGTGTGAAGCAGTACCAGTCCGGATCTCGTGGAGATCGGCATCCTCAGTGCTTCGTTCATGAGTGACACTCCGAGACCTGTATCTCGGAACTGCTCACATACTGCGAATCTTGAGATGTAAGCGCAGTCTTTATACTCGCGCAGTGTTCTCGCGGTCTGAGCGGAGAAGCTGTACTTCATCGGGTTATCGCAGTAGCTTACCGTGATCGTTCCTACGGGAACTTCATCGCAGGTCGCGACGAGGCAATGATGCCTTCTGATCCTCTCCTTAACAGATTCGGTGCTCTCCGTAAGAGACTCCAACACCTCGGCATTGATGCCTGAAGACATACGGTAGAACTCCATGGCCTCGCGTATGAGGTCACGGATCTTCTTGGCTTCTTCGGGCAGAGCCTCTCTTATGATTATCTCGTCGTTGTTATCCATTAAGCCCCCGATCAGGAATTAAGGAAACAGTTCACGAGGATAGCCTTGTGAGCATGGAGTCTGTTCTCGGCTTCCTGGAAGACATAGCTTCTGGGTCCATCGATGATATCCTCTGTAACTTCGTAACCTCTGTATGCGGGCAGGCAGTGGAGGAAGATAGCATCCTTATCTGCGACAGAGAACAGTTCCTTGTTGATCTGGTAATCCTTGAAGATCTCGACTCTCTTAGCCTTCTCTTCTTCCTGTCCCATGGAAGTCCATGTGTCTGCATAAAGAACGTCAGCGTCCTTGGCAGCCTCGTAAGGATCTGTAGTCATGAGAACCTTGGAGCCTGTAACCTGAGCATCCTTAAGTGCCTGCTGAACATACTTGTCAGGGCATGTGAAATCCTTAGGGGATGCTACGGCGATATCCATACCTGCCTTGGCGCATGTCTGGAGCAAGGAGTTGGCTACGTTGTTGCCGTCGCCGATATAAGCGAGCTTCAAGCCCTTAAGGTCGCCTTTAACTTCCTTGATGGTAAGGAGGTCTGCGATCATCTGTGTAGGGTGCTGGTCATCCGTAAGACCGTTGATAACCGGTACGGAACCGTACTTGGCAAGATCCACTACATCCTGGTGAGCGAAAGTTCTGATCATGATACCGTCTACCATTCCGGAGAGAACCTTAGCCGTATCGTGGATAGTCTCGCCTCTGCCGATCTGGATGTCGTTGTTGCTCAGGAACAGAGCGTGGCCGCCGAGCTGGTACATACCGACCTCGAAGGAGACACGTGTTCTCGTGGATGACTTCGTGAAGATCATCGCGAGGGACTTGCCCTTGAGGTAATGGTGCTCGATACCGGCATAAGTCTTTGCCTTCATGTCGGCTGCGATATCAAGAAGATAATTAAGTTCTTCGATTCCTACGTCTTCGTGCAGATCGATAAAATGCTTCATACTGTCCTCACTTTCTGCTGCCCTTAAGGATCTTGGCAAGGGCGTTTACGAACATCGCTGCTTCTCTCTGAGTGATGATGAGAGGAGGTGCGATTCTGATTACTGACTCTCCGATAGCGCTTACGAGGAAGCCTTCCTGCATAAGGCGTGTCTTCATGCCTGCGGCCTGAATGGAGCTGTCGAATTCGATTCCGATAAGAAGGCCTGCGCCCCTTACGTCTACGATCTTGTCCGACTTCTCCTTAAGCGCATTAAGCTTGTCGAAAAGGAAAGCGCTCACGCTGTTGACGTTAGCAAGCAGCGTGCTGCCTGAGGAAGCAAGCTGGTCGATAACGACGTTTCCGGCTGCACATGCGAGGGGGTTGCCGCCGAAGGTGGAACCGTGGTCGCCGGGCTTCATGCCTGTAGCAACTTCATCCGTGCACAGCATGGCACCGATCGGAACTCCGCCTGCAAGACCCTTGGCAAGTGTCATGATGTCGGGAACGATATCGTAGTTCTCGTAGCAGAACAGTCTGCCTGTCCTTCCGATACCTGTCTGAACCTCATCGATGATGAGGAGAATACCGCGCTCCAAGCACAGCTTCTTAACCTGCTTAACATAAGTTGCGTCTGCGGGGTGAACACCGCTCTCGCCCTGTACGAGCTCGAGCATAACAGCGCAGGTCTTATCGTCTACCTCAGCCTCGAGTGCGCTGATGTCGTTGAAGTCAACGTACTTGAAGCCGGGCACGTTAGGTGCGAATGCCTTCCTGAACTTCTCCTGGCCCGTAGCTGCGATGGTAGCCATAGTCCTGCCGTGGAAGCTCATTTTCGCTGTGATGATCTCGTTCTTCTCGGGCTGTCCCTTGTAGTAGAAATAGCTCCTCGCGATCTTGATGGCAGCCTCGTTAGCCTCGGCACCGGAGTTGCAGAAGAATGCCTTGTCGGCGAAGCTGTGGCTGCAAAGCTTGAATGCGAGCTCAGCCCTCTGCGGGATCATGTAGTAGTTGCTGCAGTGAATAAGCTTGCTTGCCTGATCACTGATAGCCTTAGTGAGGGCCTTGTTGCCGTGGCCCAGTGAGTTAACGGCGATACCGCCGATCATGTCCATATACTTTCTGCCTTCTGCATCGTAGAGCCACACGCCCTTACCCTTGGTAAAAGCGATGGGCATGGGTGCGAATACATTAAGACAGTACTTATTCTCGTAGAGCTTCGTGAGCTCCATATCGTTCTCTATAGCCATTGTGGTTTCTCCTTACTTGATCTCACTCTTGTCTTTAACGATCATGGTGCCGATACCCTTCTTCGTGAACATCTCGAGGATGATGCTGTGGGGGATACGGCCGTCGATGATGTGAGCTCGTCGGACTCCTCTTACTACAGTGTCGAGGCAGCCTTCGACCTTCGGGATCATGCCGCCTGTGATAATGCCCTGCTCCTTGCACTCTTTGATGGAAGGGATGTCGAGCTGGCCGATGAGGGACTTAGTTCCGTCCTCGTTATCCTTCAGTACTCCTCTTACGTCAGTGAGCGTAATGAGCTTGCTTGCCTTCAGTGCGACTGCGACTTCAGCGGCTACAGTATCAGCATTGATGTTGTAGCTCTGGCCGTCCTTGCCTACGCCGATAGGAGCGATGATCGGGATGTACTCGTCATTCGCGAGCATCTCGATAACGTGAGTATTGATCTTGGTGATCTTGCCTACGTAGCCGACGTCGATGTCGTTGCCGTCGCCGTCCTTCGTGAGCTGCTCCGCCTCGATCAGGTTGCCGTCGATACCGCAGATACCTACGGCCTTGGCACCCTTCAGGTTAAGAGCGGATACGATCTCCTTGTTAGTCTTACCGATAAGAACCATCTGGGCGATGCTCATGGTCTTGGCATCCGTGTATCTTAATCCGTTTACGAAATGCGACTCGACATTAACTTCCTTAAGCATGCTGCTGATGTCAGGTCCGCCGCCATGTACGACAACGGGGTTGATGCCGATGTACTTGAGGAGCGTGATGTCATCCATGACGGACTGCTTGAGCTCTTCGTTGACCATCGCGTTACCGCCGTACTTGATGACGATAGTCTGGCCTCTTAACTTCCTGATATAAGGAAGAGCCTCGATGAGAATCGTGGCCTTGTCGATCTTCTCCTGCATCTGACCCGAGATTACGGGCATTTCTTTCTGGTCTGCCATATTAAACTCCTCTTGTTAAAGTTCCGAGTCCCGTCTCTTCCGGGAAGCCGAACATAACGTTACATGCCTGGATTGCCTGCAGCGCAGCGCCCTTACCGAGGTTGTCCTGCGCCGAGAAAAGCTTTATAAGTCCCGTGTCCTCATCGTACACGCCTGTGATGTCGATGTAGTTGCTGCCGTTGACATTCTTAACGTCAGGCATAACACCCTTGGGCAGGACTCTTACGAAAGTCTCGTTCTCGTAGTACTTCGTGAGCACCTCGAGCACCTTCTCTGAATTCACCTCAGCGAGTAGGGAGGAGGGCTTGCAGTAGATGCTCGCGAGCATGCCTCTCTTGAAAGGAGCGAGGTGGGGAGTGAAAGCTGCCTTCACGGACTTGCCTTCGCTGTCGCCTGCCAGGAACGAGAGCTGCTCGTTGATCTCTGTGCTGTGTCTGTGTCCTGTTACGCCGTAGGGCTTGAAGCTCTCGTCGAGCTCACAGAATGAATACTCGAGCTTCTCCTTACGTCCTGCACCTGTTACACCGGAAGTGGCGTCGATGATGATGCCTTCCTTCTCGATGAGCCCTGCCTTGAGGAAAGGTGTGAGCGCGAGGATGGAGCATGTGGGATAGCATCCGGGGTTAGCTGTAAGCTTTGTGCTCTTGAGCTGCTCCCTGTAAAGCTCGGGAAGTCCGTATACAGCCTGCTCGAGAAGCTCCGGGTGGGGATGGTCGAGCTTATAGGACTTCTCATAAGTCTTGATGTCCTTATAACGGAAGTCTCCGCTGTGATCGATGACGCGGCAGCCTGCAGCGAGAAGCTGGGGAACTACCTTGGAAGATACGCCGTGGGGAAGAGCAGTGATAACAAGATCGCTCTCCTTGCCGATAACGTCGTAAGAAACCTCTTCGGTGCTTACGAGTGTGTTGTCGACTACACCTCTGAATACGGGATAGATGTCAGAGAACTTCTTTCCCTTGAATGTCTCGGATGTGAGATATTTGAATTCGACGCCCGGGTGTCCCGAGAAACCGTGTACGAGCTCTGCTCCTACATAACCGGTGCTTCCGACGATACTTACCTTAATAGTATTCATTTATATTCTTTACTCCATTTATTTATTAATAAAAACAATGACTATAATACGCCCCTTTCGCGAGTGCGTCCACGAAAAGTATTTATGCAGTTTAATGTATAAATATTCATTTGTCAATGCTTGTATTATATGCACAAACCTAAAGTATTATTGATGTGCAATAAGTCCAAAACACTCTGTCTTCAATTGAATTAGTGCCAAATCAATATGTCTTTTTTTGGTAAGAGTGTCATATAGAAGGCGTGAAACCGCTTTGCTATTATAGTCGCATAAAAGCCGTAAGGCGTTTTTGGAGGTTATGAAAATGGCAAGTTTATCTTTCCAGCATGTTTACAAGAAGTATGACGGCGGCGTAGTTGCTGTATCAGATTTCAACCTTGAGGTTGCTGATAAGGAGTTCGTTATCCTCGTTGGTCCTTCTGGTTGCGGTAAGTCTACAACACTTCGTATGCTCGCAGGTCTTGAAGATATTTCAGAGGGTGAGATTTACATCGAAGATCGTCTTATCAACGACGTTCTTCCTAAGGACAGAGATATCGCGATGGTTTTCCAGAACTACGCTCTCTATCCTCACATGACAGTACGTGACAACATGGCTTTCTCCTTGAAGCTCAAGAAGATGCCTAAGGACGAGATCAATCGTCGTGTTACAGAGGCTGCTAAGATCCTCGAGATCGAGCACCTCCTCGAGAGAAAGCCTAAGGCTCTCTCCGGTGGACAGAGACAGAGAGTTGCTCTCGGACGTGCTATCGTTCGTGATCCTAAGGTCTTCCTCATGGACGAGCCTCTTTCAAACCTCGACGCTAAGCTCCGTGTTCAGATGCGTGTTGAGATTACAAAGCTCCACCACAGACTCAAGACAACATTCGTTTACGTTACACACGACCAGACAGAGGCTATGACCATGGGTACAAGAATCGTCGTTATGAAGGACGGTTTCATCCAGCAGGTTGACTCTCCTACGGAGCTCTACGATAACCCGATCAACACATTCGTTGCTGGATTTATCGGAATGCCTCCTATGAACTTCATCAATGCTACAATCAACGTTGACGGTTCTGATGTTTATGTAACATTCGAGAACGTTACAGTTAAGCTCCCTGAGCGTTATGCAGTTGAGGAAGTTATGGAGCGCGATGGTCAGGAAGTTATCTTCGGTGTACGTCCTGAGGCTATCACAGATGAAGCTACATACGTTACAGAGCACCCTGAGACAGCATTCGCAGCTGACGTAGACGTCGTTGAGATGCTCGGTGCCGAGACATATCTCTATGTTACGGTTAACGGAGCTCTGCCTCTTACATGTAGAGTTGACCCTACAACATCTCAGTCAACAGTTGGTCAGGTTGTTGACCTCGCTATCGATACTAACCGTATCCACCTCTTCGATAAGGATACAGAGCAGAGTATCATTTCCTGATAATTTACTCTCCAGAGTTGTATAGAGCCGGTTCGGGTTTCCGACCGGCTCTTTTATTTGCTTCTTTTCGATTTTGTGTCAAATCCCCGTATGACTTGTTTATAAACGCCTAAAAAGTTATTATTTATAAGTATTAATGTGCCCAAGATCCGACAAAGGAGACTAACATGGAAGAGATCAAGAAATGTATAAAGCTTGCATCATCGATACTTAAGACCGAAGCAGGTGTTATGGACACTAACGGTTCCATAATCGCTTCTACCAATCCTGACATGGAAGGTCAGTCCGATTCGGCTTCCCGTGCGGTAATGCTCGGTGAGGACCAGTTCTCATCGACTTCCGACAAGTCATACATGAAGATCATCGTTAACGACCAGGTTCGTTACATCGCATATCTTCACGGCACAGATGCAAATTCCAGAGTTAATCTCTCCCTCCTCGGCGAGTGGATCAAGACCGTTGTTAAGGAACACGGTACTGATGCCGAGAAGGAACTGTTCATAAAGAGTGTTCTTCTTGAGAACGAGCTTGCCGGTGAGATTCCGATCAAGGCAAGAGACTTCAAGATCAACTGCAATGAGCCCAGACTCGTAATCGTCGTAAGGACGAATGAAGAGGACGGCGCCACAACTCTCGACATGCTCCAGAGCATCTACGGCGAGAACGCTAATGCCACAGTACTCGCGATGGATGAGACAACTTCCATCATGGTGCTTAATGTCGGCACTGAAGAGGACCCCGATTCTGACGAGAACTCTTTCGTTGACGAGACGAGCCAGGCTATCCTCGACACGCTCAACAACGAAGGCATCACGGCTTATATCGGCGTAGGCTCGATCGTGCCCGTCTTCCAGCAGATCGCGAAGAGCTACAGAGATTCCATGCTCGCACTTCGTGTAGGAAAGATCTTCGAGAAGAACTGCTACATCTCCAAGTACAACCAGCTCGGTATCGGAAGACTGATCTATCAGCTTCCTTCAACACTTTGCCGTATGTTCATCGAGGAGGTATTCCCGAACGAGGCTTACAGATCACTCGACGAGGATACACTCGCGACTATCGATTGCTTCTTCGAGAACAACCTGAACGGCAGTGAGACGAGCCGTGAACTCTTCGTTCACAGAAATACATTGGTATACAGACTCGATAAGGTTAAGAAGAATACGGGCCTCGACTTAAGGTCGTTCGATGATGCCGTTCTGTTCAAGATCGCATCCATGGTAAGGACGTATCTTCAGTATCTTGAGACGTCTAAGGACAACATGATCAGATGATTAAATTCAGTAACGTAAGAAAGACATACAAGAATTCCGGCAACAATGCCAAAGAGGCACTTAAGGGAGTATCGTTCCTTATAGACGACGGAGAGTTTGTATTCGTAATCGGTAAATCCGGTTCGGGAAAGTCTACGATCCTTAAGTGCATGAACTGCGAGGAGAGACCGACCGAAGGAACAATCACTATCGACGGATTCCCCATCTCCGACATGAGCAGAGCTCTGGTCCCTGTCTTAAGAAGACAGATCGGAATGATATTCCAGGACTTTAGACTCATCGAGACCAAGACAGTTGCCGAGAATATCTCATTCGCAGGCGAGATGATGGGACTATCCAGAAAGAGCCTGCACCAGAAGGTTCAGCTCGTTCTTAATATCGTAGGTCTTAAGGATAAGGCCGATGCATATCCTCAGCAGCTCTCCGGTGGTGAGCAGCAGAGAATCGCCATCGCACGTGCGATGCTTAACAACCCCAAGATAATTATCGCTGACGAGCCTACAGGTAACCTTGACCCTGAGATGAGTGAGAACATCATGGCTCTCCTTCTTGATATCAACAGATCAGGTACGACAGTCATCGTATGTACACACGATGCCAACATGGTCGACAGAATGAAGAAGAGAGTTATCGAGATCGAAGACGGTATCGTCGTAAGAGACCAGGAAGACAGTGCTTATGCGGAAGAAGAGGAAGAGAAGCCTATTCCCGAGATGGCACTTAATGTCGAGTTCGGTGAAGACGCAGATTATCACGGCGGTTACGACGAGGACACTTATAATGTCGAGAAGCCTCCGGTAGGTGATTTCTACTTCGGCGATACACCTTCGGCACCTGCTTCTCAGGCTGTAACGCCTCTGCCGGTTTCCATTCCGCCCGTCCCTGTGACACCCGCTCCGGTTCCGGCTCCCGTTGCTCCGATTCCCGTATCTGAGACTTCGATCGTAGATGACGGTGAGGAAGAGATCGAGGAGATCGCTTTCGGTGACATGACTGATATATCCGATCTTCCGGTAGAGAACGAGATTGAGGAAGCTCCTGTTGAGTTCCCCGAGAATCCTGTCAGGGAGCCTGCGGCACTGCCCGAGGTTCCGGTTCAGCCTGTACTGCCTGAACTTAAGGAAGAGATTCCCGTCCCCGTTGAAGCTCCGGTAGCTCAGCAGAAGGAAGAGGTTGCCGAGACGCCCGCAGAAGAAATTGTTGATGAGTCTGCCGACGCATTCGTAGAGCAGCTGTTCGGCAAGACCGAAGCTGTTAACGAGGCTTCCGTGGCGGAAGAGGAAGAGGAGATCATCGAAGAAGTTCCGGTGTCGGAGTTCTATTTCGGTGAGGTTCCCGCTGAGGTTACTTTCGAGGAGGGCGCGCCTGAAGAGGAGCCCGTGAAGGAAGAGCCTGTTAAGGAGGAGCCTGTCGCAGAAGCTCCCGTAGAAGATGACAGCTGGCTTAAGGAAGTCCGCATGGATGATATAGATCTTGATATCCAGGAGGACGATGACGAGTGAGCGTTAAGATATTTTTCAATTCGATAAGAGAGGGTCTGTCGGGAATCAAGCGCCACCCGTTCGTTACGATCGCTTCGATCACGACTATCCTTCTGATGCTGGTAGTATTAAGCATCTTCTTCATATTCTCGGCTAACGCCAGAGCTATCATGAGAAAGCTCGGCCAGCAGCCCCCGATCGAAGTTTACATGAAGCTTCAGGTATCGGAGGAGGAGCTCGCACAGACAGAGCAGCTCATTCATGAAGATACACGTATCATCGAGGTCGTAAGAAGAAGCCCTGAAGAGAACTACTATAACTTCAAGAGCAACTTGGGCGACAGCCAGTCCATCCTCGATGAGTTCGACTACAACATGTATCTGCCTTATACATTCAGCGTAAGGATCTCCGATCCTGCCCTGGGCGATGAGGTCGTATCAAGACTCGAGACGCTCCCAGGCGTATCCAAGGTATCCCGTGAGAGCCGCGTCATGGATGTGCTCGAGCGCGCAGGCAGGTATGTAAATATCGGTACGGCGGCAGCTTCGATCCTGCTGTTTGTAATCGCATTGTTCATCATCTCCACGATGGTAAGAATCTCCGTTTACTCCAGAGCAAACGAGATCGAGATCATGAAGTTCGTCGGCGCCACCAACGCTTACATCCGAATGCCGTATGTAGTCGAGGGCGCGCTTATAGGTCTGTTCAGTGCGGTATGCGCATGGGCAGTAACGATACTCCTGTATAAGATCCTTTATACGAATGTTATGGCCAACGTAGATGTCACAAGCTTCTACGCGATCCTGCCGGTCAGATCCGTTATCTGGTGGGTATTGGGACTCACTCTCATCACGGGCATCCTCATCGGAGGCATCGGCAGCGGCATCTCAGTAAGGAAGTATATTAAGGTATGATGAGTTTTATCGACAGACACGTAAAGCAGATAACGGCGACACTTCTCATGCTCGCCGTAATCGGTGCGGGAAGCTTCACGGCACTGCTTCTTAGCAGACCGGTGTGCGCATCTAATGACGTGTTCATGCGTGCATCCATGTTTCGTTACGACACGGCAGAGGAACTCGAGGCCAGAAGAGCTGAGAGAGAGCAGGCAGCCGCCAACGCACAGGCAGCAGCCAACATGGTATCGGCTCTCGCCAGCGAGCGAAATGCTTTAAGCGGCGAACTTGCAGAGCTCAATGAGCTCTCTGAAGAGCAGATGGCACAGTATGAAGTTATCGCGGCTCAGCTCGCGGCTGCACTCGTAGCCAAGGCAGAGGCACTCGATGCTTACATTCAGGCACAGGAGAATCTTGAGGCTACGGAGCTCATGTTCCAGGAAAGACTCTCCGTCATGTTCGAATATCAGAATAAGTCCACACTCGAGGTTCTTCTCGAGTCCGACAGCCTTGCAGGCTTCTTCACCAACATGGAGATCATCACTCTTATCTCCGATGCGGACGCCCAGGCTGTAGATCAGATGGAGATCGCTCTCCAGAATGCAGAGATGCAGCGTGAGCTTGCTCTGCAGCAGGCAGACGAGATGCAGGCTATCGCCGATGAGAAGCAGGCACAGCTTGATGAGCTCGAGGCCAGAATAGGTGAGACGACAGCAGCACTCGAGGATATCTCATGTGAGCTCGACTCATGGACTGCTCAGGAGAATACGCTCGAAGCGCTCGCAGCTCAGCTCGATGCACAGATCGCGGGTCTCCAGGCTCAGTATGATGCTGAGCTTGCAGCTGCTACCACTACTACAACAACTACTACTACGATGGCATCAGAGACTTCGGAGACGGGTATTGTAACCGATGAACCGGCTACACCCACACCCGCACCCGCGACATCCAGTGCGAGCGGCGTTTCTCTGCAGTGGCCTACATGGTGCCATACGATCACTTCCTACTTCGGAAACAGAGTTCACCCGATCTACGGAACGACCAGATTCCACTCCGGTATCGATATCGGAGCCGGCTTCGGTGATACGATCATGGCTGCAGCCTCCGGTACGGTTATCTATGTCGAGACTCCTGTTCCCGGTCAGAGCTGGGGCGGATCCGGTTACGGTAACTACTTCATCATCGACCACGGCAACGGCGTATCTACTCTGTATGCTCACTGCACCAGTGTTTATGTCAGCAACGGTCAGACCGTATCCCAGGGCGAGGCTGTCGGTACTGTAGGTTCGACAGGCGGCTCCACGGGATCCCACCTGCATTTCGAGGTAAGAATCAACGGAAGCCGTGTGGATCCGTTAAGTTATCTGCCTTAATAGTAATAAGGAATAATCTTTACATATATGGACGAAAAGTATTATGCTTCCGGCATGCCGCTTGATGAGCGCGAAGATCACCTCGTAAGAGCAGTGGCTCTTAAGGGCAATGTTAAGGCTGTAGCCATAAGGACAACGGCTGCTGTCGAGAAGGCACGTGAACTTCATAACACGACCAATGCGGCAACTGCGGCGCTCGGCAGATTCCTGACGGGCTCGCTTCTTATTGCCGAGAGCATGAAGAATGAGACCGATACCCAGACTACCATCATCAGAGCTGACGGTCCCATGAAGGGTATGACCTGTGTGTGTGACAGTAAGGGTCACGCCAGAGCTTATCCTCATGAAGCTAATGTAGAGACTACTTATATAAGACCCGGCAAGATCAATGTAGGGGAGGCCGTAGGTAAGAACGGATCCCTGACCGTCATCCGCGACGTCGGACTGAAGGAACCCTATTCAGGATCAGTCGAGCTCGTATCGGGTGAGATCGCCGAGGACTTCACTTATTATCTTGCTTCGTCAGAACAGACACCTTCCATCGTGGCACTGGGTGTACAGATCAAGGACGATCATGTGGTCAATGCCGGCGGCATGATGATCCAGATGATGCCCGGATACACGGAAGAGGATCTCGACTATGTCGAGAAGAGAGCGACGGGAGGCTTCCCCGAGATCACATTCCTCATGGAAGAAGGATTCTCGCCTGCGAAGATCCTCGATCTGTTTATGGGCGATCCCGATATCACATATCTGAACGGATACCCGGTAGGATTCGAGTGCCCCTGCTCCAAGGAGAGGATGGCAGACGGTCTTGCTGCTGTGGGCCGTTCCGAGCTCTATAAGATGATAAATGATAATAAAGATATAGAGACTGTATGTCACTTCTGCGGAACAAAGTACACTTTTACCCCTTCCGAACTGAAAAAAATCTTTGCGGATATCATGGGGAAAGGCTGATTTTACTATATTTCGCAGTTTTTTTGAGTTTTTTGCAAAAAACTATTGCCAATATCCCAAACCCGTAGTAAAATTGCACCCGTGCGACTTTAGAAGGCGCACCAAGCTTTGAAACCGGAGATTGCCGTTAAAGCTGTGAGCTGCACGGCCTGGCGGGTAACTTCGGCGGAGCAGTCGGGACATTGATCCCGGCGATTCGGCTTAAAGCCGGCAGCGATTAACAGGTAACCGTTGCCCGGGAGCCAAAGTGCCGTATAGATATGCGGTAACTGGAGATCCGGGTTTTTGAATGGAAGCTAAGGAAACGCCCGGCAAGGTTGAAGAAAATACAGCATATTTTGGAGGAAAAGAAATGGCTAACCAGAAGTTGAGAATCAAGATCAAGGCTTATGATCACAAGCTCCTTGACGAGAGTGCAGAGTCCATCATTGATGCAGTTCAGAGAACAGGCGCATCTTACTCAGGACCTATCCCGCTTCCTACAGAGAAGGAGATCGTTACAATCCTGAGATCACCTCACAAGTACAAGGATTCTCGTGAGCAGTTCGAGCAGAGAACTCATAAGAGACTGATCGATGTATATACGTCCAACAACAAGACAGTTGAGGCGCTTCAGAAGCTTGACTTACCTGCAGGCGTTTCCATTGAGCTCAAGGCTTAATAGAAATTAATACAGGTATTTAATCGGTTCATGGAACTGCCAAGTCTGTGGGCCGAGGTCATGTTCGCACAAAGCGAGCGAACCAATAACCTAAACAGGAGGAAAAGAAGAATGGCAAAATTTGTTATCGGCAGAAAGTCCGGAATGACACAGCTCTTCGATGAGAACGGCAATGTCATACCTGCAACAGTCATCGAAGTAGAGCCTATGTATGTTCTCCAGAACAAGACTGTTGAGACAGACGGCTACAAGGCTGTTAAGGTCGGATCCGGCGCAATACGCGAGAAGCTCGTGAACAAGCCTGATAAGGGACAGTTCACAAAGGCTGGCGTAGAGGTAAAGAGAGTTATCCGTGAGTTCAAGACAGAGGATGACTTCGAGCTTGGTCAGGAGATCAAGGTTTCTGACATGTTCGCTGTAGGCGATCAGGTAGACGTAAGCGGTGTTTCCAAGGGTAAGGGTTTCCAGGGTAACATCAAGCGTCACGGTCAGAAGGGTGGTCCTTCCGGTCACGGTTCCATGTACCACAGAAGAGTTGGTTCCATGGGCGCTACATCCACACCCGGACGTGTTATGCCCGGCAAGAAGATGCCTGGACATATGGGCGCAGTTAATTGCACAGTACAGAACCTGAGCGTTGTCATGGTTGACGGCGACAGAGGAATCCTCGTCTTGAAGGGCGCGATTCCCGGACCTAAGGGTGGTCTCGTAACAGTTGAGACTTCCGTTAAGGCAGCAAAGTAATAGGCGGGAGGAGAGATAAAAATGGCTAAATTAGACATATACAATCTTAGCGGCGCCGTTACTGGCTCTATCGAGCTTTCTGATGAGATCTTCGGCATTGAGCCCAATAAGCATGCGATCGCTACTGTAATCAGAAACCAGCTCGCTAATCGCAGACAGGGTACATCCTGCACAAAGACAAGAAGCGAGACAAGCGGCGGCGGTAAGCGCCCCTGGAGACAGAAGGGAACAGGTCGTGCTCGTCACGGTTCCACACGTTCTGCTCAGTATGTTGGCGGTGGTACAATCTTTGGACCCAAGCCCAGAGACTACAGCTACACAGTACCTAAGAAGATCAAGAGACTTGCTATGAAGTCTGCTCTTTCTTCTAAGCTCGCTGACAACAAGATCATCGTTGTAGAGAACTTCGATCTCGATCAGATCAAGACAGCAGCTGCTGTTAAGGCTCTCAAGGATCTGAAGGCTGAGGCAGGTGCTCTCATCGTTCTCGACGCTAAGAACGAGAATGCAGAGCTCTCTGTAAGAAACATCCCTGATGTTAAGTCTTCACAGGTCAACACAATCAACGTATTCGACATTATGAAGTATGACAGCCTGCTCGTAACAAAGGCAGCTGCAGAGAAGATCCAGGAGGTGTACGCATGATTAAGACTGCACAGGACATCATCATCGCGCCCGTTATCACTGAGAAGTCTTCCGGTGAGATGGCAGATGGCAAGTACACATTCAAGGTAGCAGTAAACGCTACAAAGACTGAGATCAAGAAGGCTGTTGAAGAGCTTTTCGAGGTTAAGGTTACAGGCGTTAACGTTGCTAACTACGACGGTAAGCTCAGAAGACAGCGTTACCAGCTCGGCAGAACACCTGCTTTCAAGAAGGCAGTTGTAACAATCGATACAGAGGGTAAGGAAGTTTCTTACCTCGGTAAGGGCGGCAAGGACGTCAAGGTATCGAAGAAGTATAAGACATCCATCGAAGACTTCGGCTTTGGTGTGTAAGGTCAGATAAGGAGTAAATAAAATGGCAGTAAAAACATTTAAACCTACTTCTCCGGCAGTCAGACAGATGGCAGTTGCCGATTATTCTGTCCTTACTAAGAAGGCACCTGAGAAGAGCCTTCTTGTAACAGCCAAGAAGCATGCAGGTCGTAATTCTTACGGCCGTATCACAGTTCGTCACCAGGGTGGCGGAAACAAGAGAAAGATCCGTATCATCGACTGGAAGAGAACAAGAGACGATGTACCTGCAGTAGTTAAGGCTATCGAGTACGATCCTAACAGAACTGCTTACCTCGCACTCATCCAGTATCAGGACGGACAGAAGTCCTACATCCTTGCTCCTAACGGAATCAAGGTTGGACACAAGATCGAGAGCGGCGAGAAGGCTGATATCCTTCCCGGTAACGTAATGCCCCTCTCTGTTATCCCTGTTGGTACAGTAATCTGCTGCATCGAACTCAATCCCGGTGCTGGCGCTCAGCTCGTTAGAACAGCTGGTGCTTCCGCTCAGCTCATGGCTAAGGAAGGCGATTACGCTCAGGTAAGACTTCCTTCCGGTGAGGTTCGTATGATCTCCGTTAAGTGCCGCGCAATGATCGGTTCTATCGGTAATGCAGAGCACGAGAACGTAAAGATCGGTAAGGCCGGTAAGTCCAGACACATGGGCAAGAGACCTTCCGTTCGAGGCGTTGTAATGAACCCTAACGATCACCCTCACGGTGGTGGTGAAGGTAAGTCTCCCGTTGGTTTGCCGGGCCCTGTTACACCTTGGGGTGTTCCTACTCTCGGTAAGAAGACGAGAAATAAGAAGAAGGCTTCTAACAAGTACATTGTAAGAAGCAGAAAGGGTTAAGGTGGAGTAAAATGTCTAGATCCGTAAAGAAGGGTTACTACGTACAGGAAGCCCTCATGAAGAAAATCAAGGCAATGAACGATGCTGGCGAGAAGAAGGTTATCCAGACTTGGTCCCGTGCTTCTACCATCTTCCCTGAGTTCGTAGGTCACACAATTGGTGTTTATGACGGACACAAGTTCATTCCTGTATACGTTACAGAGGATATGATCGGTCATAAGCTCGGAGAGTTCGCTCAGACACGTAAGTTCGGCGGTCATACAAGCGGCGAAAAGTCCGCATCTAAGTGATCGTGAGAAGGAGGAACGATTCGTGGAAAAGATCATTTTGAACAAAGAAAATATTGAGAAGAACCGTGAGGCTATTCTGGAAGCTTACAGCAAGCCTGTATCCGCTTCCTCCAGACTTCCTGTTCCTACAAAGAAGCAGAAGAAGATGCTCGGCCTCGGAAGAGATCAGGGTACAGCTACAGCTAAGTATGTAAGAATCTCACCTCGTAAGGTAAAGATCGTAGCTGATCTCATCAAGGGCAAGTCCCTCGACGATGCTTACGCTATCCTGATGTACACTCCTAAGGCAGCTTCGCCTGTTCTTACAAAGGTACTTAAGTCCGCAGAGGCGAACGCAGTTAATAACTTCGGTCTTAACAAGTCCGACCTTTATGTGGCAGATGCTTACGCTAACGAGGGACCTATCCTCAAGCGTTTCATCCCCAGAGCAAGAGGCGCAGCAAACAGAATCAACAAGAGAACAAGTCATGTGACTGTAGTTCTCAAAGAGAGAGTATAAGGAGGACATCGCATGGGCCAGAAAGTAAATCCCCATGGTTACAGAGTAGGCGTCATTAAGGATTGGGATGCCCGCTGGTATGCCGATAAGAAGACATTCGGCGATTTCCTTGTAGAGGATAAGAAGGTTCGTGATTTCATCATGAAGACTACAGATGAGATCATCAAGGAAGCCAGCAAGAATTCCAAGAAGCCGATCGACGAGAGCCGCAGAAACGTAGCAGGTATCGCTAAGATCGGTATCGAGAGAAAGGACGCTGAGAAGGTCTCCGTTACTCTCGAAGTTGCAAGAGCAGGTCTTGTTATCGGCGGTAAGGGTGCCGGCATCCAGGCTCTGACAACAGCACTTCAGAAGAAGTTCGGTAAGGAGTTCAGAGTAGAGGTTAAGGAAGTTAAGGATATCGATGCTAACGCTCAGCTCGCTGCAGAGAATATCGCTTCCCAGCTCGAGGCAAGAATCGGCTTCAGACGTGCAATGAAGAAGGTTATGGGTTCTGCTATGAAGCAGCCCGGCGTAGAAGGAATCAAGGTTAAGTGTTCCGGTCGTCTTGGCGGTGCCGAGATCGCGCGTTCCGAGACATATCACGAGGGAACAATCCCGCTTCAGACACTTCGTGCTGATATCGACTACGGTTTTGCTGAGGCAAACACAACATACGGCCGTATCGGTGTAAAGGTATGGATCTACAAGGGTGAGATCCTTCCTGAGAAGAAGTCCGTTGAGGCTGCAGTAGAAGGAGGTCAGGACTAATGTTACTTCCTAAGAGAACAAAGTACAGAAAGCAGCAGAGAGGCCGCATGAAGGGTAAGGCCATGCGCGGTAACTACGTTGCTTACGGTGAGTATGGTATCGCAGCAACAGAGCCCTGCTGGATCAAGGCAAACCAGATCGAGGCTGCCCGTATCGCTATCAACAGATACGTTAAGAGAGGCGGTAAGGTTTGGATCAAGATCTTCCCTGACAAGCCTGTTTCCAAGAAGCCCGCTCAGGTCCGAATGGGTTCAGGTAAGGCAGCTAACGAGTACTGGTGTGCAGTTGTTAAGCCCGGAAGAGTTCTTTTCGAGATCGCAGGCGTAACAGAAGAGCAGGCTCGTGAGGCTATGAGACTTGCAGGACATAAGCTCCCTTGCGGCACTAAGTTCGTAGTTGCCGAGAAGGTTGCAAACAAGAAGGAGGAAGAGTGATATGACAGCTGAAGATATTCGTAAGAAGTCATCTGAAGAGCTCGAGAAGGAACTCGTTTCTCTCAAGGATCAGCTCTTCAAGCTTCGTTTCCAGAACGCAACACATCAGCTCGACAATCCTTCGCAGATCTCTGCAGTAAAGAAGGATATTGCAAGAGTAAAGACAATCATCCGTGAGCAGCAGCTCAAGGCTAACTAAGGGGGAAACGCAAGATGGCAGAAAGAAACTTGAGAAAAACAAGAGTCGGCCTCGTTACATCTGACAAGATGGACAAGACGATCACTGTTTCTGTAGTAGAGCACGTTAAGCACCCTCTTTACGGAAAGATCATGAAGAGAACCTATAAGCTCAAGGCACACGATGAGAACAACGAGTGCAAGATTGGCGATAAGGTTAAGGTTATGGAGACAAAGCCGTTGTCCAAGGACAAGAGATGGAGACTTGTTTCCATTGTCGAGAAGGCTAAGTAAGCAGGTAAGAAGGAGGATATATCTATGATTCAGGTTGAATCCAGACTGAGATCTGCCGACAACACAGGAGCTAAGGAGCTCGCTTGTATTAAGGTTCTCGGCGGTTCTTGGCGCAAGTACGCCAATATCGGTGATGTAATTGTATGTTCCGTCAAGCAGGCAGCTCCCGGCGGAATGGTTAAGAAGGGCGACGTAGTTCGCGCTGTAGTAGTTAGATCAAAGAAGGGTGTCAGAAGATCTGACGGTTCTTACATCAAGTTCGATGAGAACGCTGCTGTTATCATCAACGACGATAAGAATCCTAAGGGAACACGTATCTTTGGACCCATCGCAAGAGAGCTTCGTGAGAAGGATTACATGAAGATCCTCTCTCTCGCACCGGAAGTTCTTTAAGGAGGAGATAAGAAATGGCAAGTAAAGTTCATGTAAAGAAGGACGATCAGGTTATCGTCATCTCCGGTAAGGACAAGGGTGCTGCAGGCAAGGTTCTCAAGGTTGATACAGACAAGAACCGTGTCTATGTAGAAGGCGCTAACATCGTAAAGAAGCATCAGAAGGCTAGAACTCAGAATGATCCTTCCGGCATCATCGAGAGAGAAGGTTCCATCGATGCAAGCAACGTAATGATCGTTTGCCCTAAGTGCGGCAAGGCTACAAGAGTTGCTAAGAAGGTAAATGAAGACGGTTCCAAGGACAGAGTCTGCAAGAAGTGCGGCGCTGTTATCGATACTGTTAAGAAGGCCAAGAAGGGGGTTTAATAGAAGATGGCATCCAGATTAAAGGAAAAGTACACATCAGAAGTCGCTCCCGCTTTGAAGAGCGAGTTCAAGTATACCTCCACAATGCAGATCCCCAAGATTGAGAAGATCGTTCTCAACATGGGTGTCGGCGAGGTCAAGGATAACCCTAAGGCGCTCGACAATGCTATGCGCGACATGGGTATCATTGCAGGTCAGAAGCCTGTAGCTACAGTATCCAGAAAGTCAATCGCTAACTTTAAGCTTCGTGAGGGCATGAAGATCGGTTGTAAGGTTACACTCCGTGGTGAGCGTATGTACCAGTTCCTGGACAAGCTCATCAGCATTGATCTTCCCCGTGTAAGAGACTTCAGAGGCATCAGCCCTAATTCTTTCGACGGTCACGGAAACTATGCAATGGGTATCAAGGAGCAGCTCATGTTCCCTGAAATCGATTACGATAAGATCGACAAGATCCGCGGCATGGATATCATTATTGTTACTACAGCTAAGTCCGATGAGGAAGCTAAGAAGCTTCTCGAACTCATGGGCATGCCGTTCCGTAAGTGATTGGGAGGAATTAATTAAATGGCAAAGACATCAATGAAGTTTAAGGCAACAAGAACTCCTAAGTTCCCCACACAGCAGCACAACCGTTGCAAGCTCTGTGGAAGACCTCACGCTTACATTCGCAAGTACGGCATCTGCCGTGTATGCTTCCGTGACTTGGCTTACAAGGGCCAGATCCCGGGTGTTAAGAAGGCAAGCTGGTAAGGAAGGAGAATAGAGTTATGCAGATTACAGATGCAATTGCAGATATGCTCACAAGAATTCGTAACGCAGGTAATGCAGGTCACGCTACAGTCGAGATCCCTGCTTCTAACCTGAAGAAGGCTATAGCTCAGATCCTTTTGGACGAGGGTTATATCAACGGTTTTGACGTGAAGGAAGACTCCAAGCAGGGTACTATCACAGTTACTCTTAAGTATGCTGGTAAGAAGCACGCCATTTCCGGTATCAAGAGAATCTCTAAGCCCGGTCTCCGTACTTATGCAGACAAGGAAAATCTTCCTTATGTATTGGGCGGTATGGGTATCGCTATCATCTCTACATCCAAGGGCGTTGTTACAGACAAGGCTGCACGTAAGATGGGTGTAGGCGGCGAAGTTCTCGCTTACGTTTGGTAATAAGCTTAATCTAAGCTTTATACATCTCTGAAAAGCCTGTCACGGGCGACATACTCGGGACACGGCGCAATCTAAAGAGCAGGAGGAATTAAATTATGTCCAGAATCGGTAGAATGCCGATAACGATCCCCGCAGGCGTTGATGTAACACTCGACGGCCAGCATGTGACTGTTAAGAAGGATAAGAATGTTCTCGAGATGAACGTTGATCCTTCCATCACAGTTAAGAAGGACGGAGACGTTATCACGGTAGAAAGACACTCCGACGACAAGGTTCACAGATCACTCCATGGTCTGACAAGAGCTTTGCTCCACAACATGGTTGTCGGCGTAAGCGAGGGTTTCAAGAAGGACCTCGAGATCAATGGTGTAGGTTACAGAGCAGAGAAGAAGGGTAACGATGTAGTATTCCACCTCGGATACTCTCACCCTATCGAGTTCAAGACACCTGAAGGAATTACAATCGACCTTCCTTCCCAGACACAGATTTCGGTTAAGGGCGCTGACAAGCAGCTCGTTGGTGAGACAGCAGCTAAGATCAAGAGCCTCAGAGTTCCTGATGTTTATAAGGGCAAGGGTATCAAGTATGCCGGCGAGCACCTTATCATCAAGGAAGGTAAGACCGGAGCTAAGAAGTAAGGGGAGGTAAATTGAATTATGATTAACAAGATTGACAAGAATGAAATTCGTAAGAGAAAGCACCTCCGCGTCAGAAAGAGCGTTTCCGGTACAACTGAGCGTCCCAGACTTTGCGTATACAGAAGCAACAGCCACATCTACGCTCAGGTAATCGACGACACAACAGGAACGACGCTGGCAGCAGCTTCTTCCCTTGACAAGGACATTAAGACAGAGAACGGCGGCAACATCGATGCTGCTAAGGAAGTAGGCAAGCTCATCGCTTCCAGAGCCCAGGACAAGAAGATCACTGAAGTCGTATTCGACAGAGGCGGTTATGTCTATCACGGACGTGTTGCAGCTTTGGCAGAAGCGGCAAGAGAAGCCGGACTTCAGTTCTAATAGGGAGGAGAGAATTACATGGCTTATACTTCTAACGAAGAATTACAGGAGAAGGTCATCCACATCGGCCGCGTTTCCAAGACTGTTAAGGGTGGACGTAACATGCGTTTCTCCGCTCTCGTAATCGTCGGTGACGGAAACGGACACGTAGGTAAGGGTATCGGCAAGGCTGCCGAGGTTCCCGAGGCTATCAGAAAGGGCGTTGAGGAGGCTAAGAAGAACATCATTGAGGTACCTGTTCTTAACGGAACAATTCCTCATGCGACAGTCGGCGAATTCTCCGCTTCACACATCATCATGAAGCCCGCTAAGTCAGGTACCGGTGTTATCGCCGGCGGCCCTGTCCGTGCGGTATGCGAGCTTGCTGGAATCACTGATATCAGAACGAAGTCCATCGGCTCCAACAACCCTAACAACATGGTTAACGCAACAATGGAAGGTCTCAAGGGCTTGAAGTCTATCGAAGAGGTAGCTAGAGTAAGAGGCAAGTCCGTTGAGGAAATTCGCTAATTATCGGAGGTATTTAAAATGAAGCTCAATGAATTGACTTCAGGCGGAAATGCCAAGGCATACCGCAAGGGCCGTGGCGCAGGATCCGGAAACGGTAAGACATCCGGTCGCGGACATAAGGGTCAGAAGGCTAGATCCGGCGGCGGAGTAAGACCCGGATTCGAAGGAGGCCAGATGCCTCTTTACAGAAGACTCCCTAAGAGAGGCTTCAACAACAAGCGTTTTGCACCTGATTACATCATTTTGAACGTTGGTGATCTCGAGAAGTTCGAGGGCACTGAGGTTACAGCTAAGGCTCTTGCTGAGCAGGGTATCATCACACTTCCTAAGGTAAACGATGGTATCAAGATCCTCGGCAACGGCGACCTCACAAAGAAGCTTGACGTAAAGGCCACAAAGTTCTCGGCATCCGCTAAGGAGAAGATCGAGAAGGCCGGAGGCACAGCAACGGAGGTTTAATGACGGGTATGTTTGATACATTAATCAATGCTTTCCGTCAGCCGGAGCTCAAGAAGAAGATTCTTTATACTCTTCTTATACTCGGTCTTTATGAACTCGGCGGTTTGGTTCCGGTACCCGGAATCAACGCCGCTGCTTTTACTTCTCTCGTACAGAACTGGGGTCAGATCGGTGCGATGCTCGATATCATCTCCGGTGGTGGACTTTACCACTGCACGATATTCGCTATGGGTGTAACACCTTACATCAACGCGTCGATCATCATCCAGCTTTTGACAGTAGTTATTCCTTACCTTGAGAACCTTGCAAAAGAAGGTGAATCAGGAAGAAAGAAGATGGCTAAGATCAACAGAGTCACAGCTATCGTTCTTGCTTTCCTCCAGGCTTGCCTCTTCTGCTATTCTGCAAGATCCACAATGATCACAACGATCCCCAGATGGCTCTCTGCAATTCTCATCATCGTATCGTTCACTGCAGGTACATGCTTCGTAGTATGGCTCGGTGAGAGAATCAACGATAAGGGTATCGGTAACGGTGTATCTTTGATCATCTTCGCAGGTATCGTTACGAGACTGCCTATGATGGTTCAGAACGTATTCGATAAGGCAGCTGAAGTTTCTGCTATGGTTCCCAGCCTCCCTCTCGGAGTTATCGTCGGAATCCTCGTATTCTTCGCACTTGCATTTGTCGCTATCGGAATCATCGTATTCTGCGTATACGTTCAGAACGCTGAGAGAAGAATTCACGTTCAGTATTCTAAGAAGACTGTAGGAAGAAAGCTTTACGGCGGACAGAGTTCCTACATCCCGATCAAGATCAATCAGTCGGGAGTTATGCCGGTCATCTTCGCAATGTCTATTCTGTCATTGCCTAACATGATCGTCACAATGTTCTTGTCTCACAGCACAAACGTAGTTGTAAACTGGTTCAGGAATTTCAATACTAGTCCTTGGTACTATGTATTCTATTTCCTCTTTGTACTCGGTTTCACATTCTTCTATTCTGCTATTCAGTTCAATCCTATTGAGATCTCGAACAGCATTCAGAAGAACGGCGGCTTCATTCCCGGTATCAGACCCGGTAAGCCGACTACAGACTATATTGCTAAGACAGCTAACAGACTTTGCTGGGCAGACGGATTGTTCCTTTCAGCAATCTGCCTCGTACCTACCCTGTTAAGTCTCTTCGCCGGACTTGAGAATATGTGGTTCGCAGGAACTTCAGTTCTCATCCTTACCGGAGTTGCGAACGATCTCGTAACACAGATCGAGGGTCAGCTCGCAACAAGAAACCTCAAGGGTTTCCTTGACTGACCGTAAATAAAAAGGTACAGTTAAACGACCTTCGTACGTATCCATAAGGGTACGCGAAGGTCGTTTGTTATTAAGAAATCTATACGAACCGAAAGGATCGAAAGCATATGAAACTTATTATTCTCGGAGCCCCCGGCTCAGGAAAAGGCACAACAGCAACTGTTCTTCGCGAGAAGTACAGCCTCGCTCACATCTCTACAGGAGACATCTTCCGTGCTAACATCAAGAACGGAACTCCTCTCGGCGTAGAGGCTAAGAGCTACATCGACAAGGGTGCTCTCGTACCCGACTCTGTTACTATCCGCATGGTAGAGGACAGACTGTCCCAGGATGACACAGCTAACGGCTACATCCTCGACGGTTTCCCGAGAACTCTCGCTCAGGCTGAGGCTCTCGACGAGATCCTTGCTAAGAACGGTTCTTCCATTGATGCTGTTCTTTCCATCGTTGTTGATGACGAAGTTATCAAGGACAGAGTATCTTCAAGAAGAGTCTGCGAGAAGTGCGGCGCTTCTTACAACGTACGCTTCAAGCCCACTAAGGTTGAGGGCGTATGCGACGAGTGCGGCGGCAAGGTAGTCCAGAGAGCTGACGATACAGCTGAGACTGTTGCTAACAGACTTGAGACTTACTATAAGAACACCAAGCCTCTCATCGATTTCTATCAGGGAAGAGGCCTCATCGTAGAAGGAAATAACGACAAGTCTTCTGAAGACTGCCTCAAGCAGATCGAGGAAGGACTTAAGGGCAAGGGCCTTATCTGATTGAGGTGATCTATCGTGGTTGAGATTCTTTCTGATTACGAACTTGATCTTATGAGAAAGGCCGGCAGACTTACTGCCGTTGTCTTAAGTGAACTGCGCAAGGCTGTAAAGCCCGGCGTTACTACTAAGCAGCTCGACGATCTCGCTACGCTCATCATCAAGGAAGCGGGCGGATCCGCACCCTGTGTCGGTTACGGCGAGCCGCCTTTTCCCGCAGCTATCTGCACTTCTATAAATGATGTCGTAGTACACGGCATACCTTCCGACAGAGTAGTGCTCAAGGAAGGCGATATCGTTACTTGCGATGTTGTTGCCGAGCTTAACGGCTTCATGGGAGATGCCGCGAGAACTTTCCTCGTAGGCGAGGTTGATGAGGAGACGAGACTTCTTGTCGACAGAACGAAGGAAGCTTTTTTCGCAGGGCTTGAGAAGGCACAGATCGGCAACCGCATCGGTGACGTAAGTGCTGCAGTTCAGGCTTGTGCCGAAGGTTACGGATACGGTGTAGTAAGAGAGCTTACGGGACACGGTATCGGAAGAGAAATGCACCAGGAGCCCGATGTTCCCAACTACGGCAAGGCAGGAAGAGGAACACGTATCGTGAAGGGCATGGCTTTCTGTATCGAGCCCATGATCACCATGGGAAAGCGTAATGTTTTGCTTGGCCGCGACGGCTGGGCAGTATGCGCTGCTGACGGAAAGCCCACGGCACATTATGAGAATACGGTTATAATAACGGAAAACGGACCCGAGATGACAACTTATGAGGAGGGACTTAATGGCTAAGGAAGACGTTATTGAAGTAGAGGGTATTGTTGAAGAAGCGCTTAAGAACGCTACTTTCAAGGTAAAGCTCGACAACGGTTATGTTGTTACAGCTTACATTTCCGGAAAGCTCCGCCAGAACTACATCAAGATCCTGCCCGGAGACAAGGTAACAATGGAATTGTCACCTTATGACCTGTCCAAGGGAAGAATCACCTGGAGAGGCAAGAATTAATCTAATTTATTCAAAAAACATACTTGCATAAATAAAAAATGCTGATAGAATATATTAGCGTGCGCGTAAAAGCGCATTGTTTATGTAGCAATAAAATGCAGGAGGAGGAAGAACGATGAAAGTCAGACCGTCGGTTAAGCCTATGTGCGAGAAGTGCAAGGTTATTCGCCGTCATGGCAAAGTCATGATCATTTGTTCCGACCCCAAGCACAAGCAGGTGCAGGGTTAAGAACAAGATCCGACTGCAGACAGATTTAGCCCTGTCGAGTCGCTCGCGCGGAACTGCTCTTCCGCGAACAACAAAAGAACAAACAACGAATTAAAGCTTATAACACGACAAGTGGGGGCGGCTGTTCCCTGTAAAGAGAATTCCCTGCGGCGTGTCGTATGATAATTCAAAATTACACCAAATGGAGGAAGAAAAATGGCTCGTATTGCCGGTGTTGATCTGCCGAATGATAAGAGAATTGAGATTGCTCTCACTTACATCTACGGCATTGGTACGACAAGCGCATCCAGCATCATCAAGAGTGCCGGATTGAATCCTGATACCAGGGTTAAAGATCTTACAGAGGATGAGGTCGCTAAGATCCGTGAAACGATCGAGCGCGAGAACATTACAGTTGAGGGTGACCTCAAGAGACAGGTAGCAGGAGACATTAAGCGTCTTACTGATATCAATTGCTACAGAGGACGTCGTCACAGACTGGGCCTTCCCGTTCATGGACAGCGTACAAAGACAAATGCTAGAACACGTAAGGGTCCTAAGCATACTGTCGCAGGTAAGAAGAAGTAAGGGGAGGCAGATTTAAATGGCTAATAACAAAACGGTCAGCAGACCCAAGAGACGTGAGCGTAAGAACATCGTTGAAGGTGCAGCTCACATCCACGCTACTTTTAACAACACAATCATTACAATTACTGATAAGGCAGGAAATGCTATTTCCTGGTCTTCTGCAGGAATGCAGAACATGAGAGGTTCCCGTAAGGGTACAGCTTTTGCGGCTCAGATCGCTGCTGAGGACGCTGCTAAGAAGGCAGTTGACCACGGCATGAAGACTGTTGAAGTTTATGTCAAGGGACCCGGTGCTGGACGTGAGTCTGCAGTTAGAGCACTCGCTACAGCTGGTCTTGAGATTACGATGATCAAGGACGTTACACCCGTTCCTCATAACGGCTGCCGTCCTCCTAAGCGTCGCAGAGTTTAATACGAAAGAGGGTAATTGATTTATGGCTAGAGATATGACACCTGTTCTCAAGAAGTGCAGATCCCTTGGTATTGAGCCTGCAGTTCTTGGAATTGACAAGAAATCTAACAGAAATAGAAACGCAAGACCTAAGAAGATGTCTGAGTACGGCGTTCAGCTTAAGGAAAAGCAGAAGGCTAAGTTCATCTACGGCGTTCTTGAGAAGCCTTTCAGAAACTACTTCGAGAAGGCTCAGAAGCTTCACTACGGTACAGTCGGTGAGAATCTTATGATCCTCCTCGAGACAAGACTTGATAACGTTCTCTTCAGAATGGGTTATGCCAGAACAAGAGACGAGGCTAAGCAGATCATCAGCCACAGAAACATCACAGTAAACGGCAAGACAGTTAACATTCCTTCTTACCGCGTAAGTGTTGGTGACGTTATCGAGGTTAAGGAAGGCGCTAAGTCTTCTCCCAGATTCAAGGAAATCATCGAGAGAACAGACGTTATCGCTGTTCCCGAGTGGCTTTCCGCAGATCACGATAAGCTCTCCGGTAAGGTAAATGCAATCCCTACAGCTGAGCAGATCGATGTTCCTGTAAACGCAGTCGCAATCGTCGAGTTGTACAGCAAGTAATAGCCTGTAGAACGGAGGAAAAACAATGAACGATATTTTACAGCCTACCATTGAATGTAAAGAAACAAGCGAAGACGGTTCTTACGGCAAGTACGTCGTATCACCTCTTGAGCGCGGATATGGTACTACGCTGGGAAACTCCCTGCGCAGAGTTCTGCTTTCTTCTCTTACAGGTGCTGCTGTAACAGCTATCAAGATCGATAACATCTACCACGAGTTCACAACTGTTCCCGGTATCATCGAGGACATGACAGAGATCATCCTTAACATCAAGGATATCCGCGTTAAGCTCCACAGTGATTCCCCCAAGACAGTATGCATCAGCGTACCTGAGGGCAAGACAGGCGAGCTCAAGGCAGGTGACATCGTTCACGATGACGAGATCGAGATCGTAAATCCTGATCTTGTAATTGCACATCTTAACGGAACAGCTAAGGTGTTCATGGAACTGACAATCAGCAAGGGCAGAGGCTATAACACAGCTGAGCAGAACAAGGTTGACGGTCAGGCTATCGGTATCATCGCTATCGATTCCATCTTCACACCTATCAAGAAGGCATGCTTCACTGTAGAGAATACCCGTGTCGGTGCTAGAACTGACTACGACAACCTCACTCTCGAGGTATGGACAGACGGTACGATCGCAGTTGACGAGGCTTTCGCTTCTGCAGCTGACATCCTTATCACACACCTCAGCCTCTTCAAGGCTTTGACAGATACGGACAGCGGCATCAGCTTCAAGACAGTTGAGCCTAAGGCTGAGAAGAATTCCGAGCTTAACAGAGCTATCGAGGACCTCGATTTCTCAGTTCGTACTTATAACTGCCTGAAGAGAGCAGCCATCAACACAGTTGGCGATCTCATCAGCAAGTCTGAGGATGAGATGATCAAGGTCAGAAATCTTGGAAAGAAGTCGCTTGACGAAGTCATCGCTAAGCTTTCCGACATGGGTCTGCATCTTTCCGATGCGGATTTATAAGAGTACATCAGGAGGATATTGACATATGGCAATCAATAGAAAAATGGGCCGTCCGTCAGATCAGAAGCTTGCGATCCTTCGCAGCCTCTCCACGACACTTGTTATCAATGGCAGAGTAGAGACTACTGTTGCACGCGCTAAGGAAGTTAGCTCCATCGTTGACAAGCTCGTAGCGGACGCTATCAAGGAGAAGGACAACTTCACAACAAAGGACGTTACAGTTTCTGCTGCTAAGCTCGACGGTAAGGGCAACAAGGTTCTTGTTACAAAGACATCTAAGAACGGCAACAAGTACGATACAGTAGATCGTGAGATCAAGACTAAGACAGTTACTGTTGATGCAGCTTCCAGACTTGCAGCAAGAAAGAGAATGACATACTGGCTTATGAAGAGCCATGATGCAGAGGGCAACGCTATCAATCCCGTCAACAAGATGTTCGACGAGATCGCTCCCAAGTATGAGGGCAGACAGGGCGGTTACACAAGAGTCATCAGACTCGGCGCTAGACGCGGTGACGGTTCTGAGATGGCTATCCTCGAGTTCGTTTGATCCCCTAAGATCTGACTGAACAACAGTTTAAAGTTTAACGGGGCTGCATATTAGCAGCCCCGATTTTGTTACAGAATACCTGAAGGACGCGGATGGACTTGGCAGTTAAGGTAAAGAACGTCGTCTTCTCCTATAAGAACGAAGAGGGAGAAGTTACGCCTGATAAGGCGTTGAAGGGAATAAGCCTTGATATTAAGGCCGGTTCTTACTGCGCTGTGTTGGGCCCTAACGGCTCCGGCAAGTCCACACTCGCGAAGATAATCGATGTACTCGAGATACCCGACGAAGGCGACGTAGTCGTCTTAGGCGTCGTTCCCGATAATGAAGATAAGTGCTATGAGATAAGAGAGAACTGCGCTTATGTATTCCAGAATCCCGACAACCAGATCGTCGGTACTGTAGTTGAAGAAGATGTGGCATTCGGTCCCGAGAATCTCGGAGTGCCTCTTCCTGTGCTAAGAGAGAGGGTGGATGCCGCACTGAAGTACACGGGCCTGTATGAGCTTAAGGACCGTGAAGCCGCCACACTCTCAGGCGGTCAGAAGCAGAAGCTTGCCATAGCGGGAGCTCTTGCCATGGATCCGAAGATACTGATCCTCGATGAATCTACCGCTATGTTAGATCCCGTAAGCCGCGATGAATTCCTCTCGCTCGTCGAGACTCTGAACCGTGAGAAGGGCATTACGGTCATCACCATCACACATGACATGAATGAAGCCGCACGCTGCGAGAAGATCTTCGTTATCGAAGACGGCCAAGTGACCATGGAGGGCACTCCCGCTTATATCTTCTCCCATCCGGATGCGGTTAAGCAGGCAGGACTCGATCTGCCTCAGGATATAGATCTCATTTACGAGCTCGCGAAGCTGTCGGATTCCTCCGTAGATGAGGAAGACCTCTACGACGATACCGCGAGAATAAGAACTGCCGTAAGGCTCGCCTCCAAGGCTACGGATATGCCTGCTGAGCGCCCCTACAACAAGCGTGAACACGGCGACAAGCTCCTTCAGATTACGGACCTGTCGTACTCTTACGACGCGGGCAAGCACTACGCACTCGAGCACATTGACCTCGAGGTTTATGAGGGCGAGATCCTCGCCATAGTAGGTAAGAGCGGCTGTGGTAAGACGACACTCATCTCACACTTCAATGGCATCGTAAGACCCCAGTCAGGCGACGTGACGCTGTTCACGCGCGACGGAGAGACCTTAAGCACTACTCGAAATAAGGATGTCGCTTCTATCCGTCACAACGTGGGCCTCGTATTCCAGTACCCCGAGTATCAGCTTTTCGAGGAGACGGTAGCCAAGGACATCGCTTACGGCCTCGTTAACATGGGTGCCGCTGAAGATAACATCAGCATAAGAGTAAAGGAAGCCGCGAAGATCGCGGGCCTTTCCGAGGACGTTCTCGACAAGAGTCCTTTCGAGCTGTCGGGCGGACAGAAGAGAAGAGCAGCTCTTGCAGGCGTACTCGTAATGAAGCCGCAGGTGCTCGTCCTTGATGAGCCTGCAGCAGGCCTCGACCCCAGGGGAAGAAACGACATGTTCGAGACCATCAAGGCTCTGCGTGACGCGGGCACGACCATCATCATCGTGTCGCATAACATGGATGAGGCTGCAAGATACGCGGACAGGATCGTGTGCCTTAAGGAAGGCAAGAAGGTCGCACAGGGCACCGCTTCCGAACTGTTTGAAGACGAGAAGAAGGCCAGGGAGTGCGGACTGTCTATGCCGGTTCTGTACGACTTCTCTTCGAAGATAAGACAGGAATTATCGAAGACTCATCCCGGCATCAGCCTGATGCCTCCGCTTCCGTTCTGCGAAGACGAAGCACGTTCGATCGTAAGGAGTGTACTCACATGTTAAGTGATATAAGCCTCGGTCGTTACGTAGATACGGGATCGGTATTACACAGAACCGATCCGAGACTCAAGGTAATCCTGTACATGGTTTACCTGATCTCGATATTCATTGTTAATTCACCGCCGGCACTTCTGGTGCTGTTCATACTCACCATAGTCCAGCTTATCGTGGCGAAGATTCCGCTCGATATAACGTGGTCTACATTGAAGCCGGTGCTGCCGCTCGCACTGTTCATTCTCGTGATCAATATCTTCACGATCAAACAGGGCGACGTGCTGTGGACATGGAAGTTCCTTACGGTAACCGATGTCGGAACTACGAGGGCCATACTGATGGCGTTAAGACTCGTATTCCTCATCCTGTCCACGTCAGTTCTGCTCACGCTTACCACGACGCCCCTTAAGATCGCGGACGCATTGGAGTCGCTCATGGGACCTCTTAAGGTGTTCCGTGTACCGGTGCATGAAGCGTCCATGATGATGTCGATCGCACTGCGATTCATTCCGACTCTCATCGAGGAGACGGACAAGATCATGAAGGCTCAGGAGTCTCGCGGCGCGAACTATGACACAGGTTCCGTCTTCAACAGACTTAAGGGTTACGTCACGGTTCTGATCCCGCTGTTCGTGTCTTCATTCAAGCGCGCCGAAGACCTCGCTGTCGCGATGGACGCGAGATGCTACAGAGGCGGCAAGAACAGGACGAAGCTCAATCCTCTTAAGATCAAGAAGAAGGATGTTGTAGTGTTCATCCTGTTCCTTCTCGGAGCCGCAGCACTCATCGGAACGGAAGTTTATTTCAAGCGCTAAACGGCATTCTATAAAATATATTTGTGTGGTAAAATTATCGGGTTATTAACGTTTCAGAAGGAGACAACAACAGATGGCTTATTATGTCGGTATCGATTTGGGCGGAACCAATATCAAGGCGGGTATCGTTGACGATCAGGGAAAGCTCTTGAATAAGGAAAGCATCAAGACTAAGGCAGAGAGACCCTGCGAAGAGATCATCAAGGATATGGGTATGCTCGCAGCTAAGGTTATTGAGGCTGCAGGACTTAAGAAGGAAGACATCAGCGCTATCGGTATCGGTTCTCCCGGAACACCCGACAACAAGGCAGGTCTCCTCGTATATGCGAAGAACCTTCCTTTCACAAACGCTCCTATGAGAAAGCTCATCAGAGACGTTATCGACCTTCCTGTTTATATCGATAACGACGCTAACTGCGCAGCTATGGCTGAGGCAGTTGCTGGTGCAGCTAAGGGCGTACAGGATTCAGTAACAATCACACTCGGTACAGGCGTAGGTGCAGGTGTCATCATCAACGGCACTATCTACTCCGGTTTCAATCAGGCAGGTTCCGAGTTCGGTCATACAGTTCTCGTAAGCGGCGGTGAGCAGTGCTCCTGCGGACGTAAGGGCTGCTTCGAGGCTTATGCTTCCGCATCAGCTCTCGTAAGAATCACTAAGGAAGCTGCTGAAGCTAACCCTGATTCCAAGCTCAACGACGTTATCAGAGAGAACGGCAAGGTTAACGGTAAGACAGCATTCATCGCTCAGAGACTGGGCGACGCTGCGGCTGACGGCGTTATCGATAAGTACACAGACTACCTCGCAGACGGTCTTGCTAATGCCATCAACACATTCATGCCTGAGGTTCTTGTTGTAGGCGGCGGTGTATGTAACGAAGGTGATCCGCTCCTCGTACCTCTCCAGGAGAAGACGATGAGCCGTCCTTTCTTCGGCCCCGGCGTTAAGAAGACAAGAATCGCTCTTGCTCAGATGGGTAACGACGCAGGTATCGTCGGCGCTGCTATGATGGGCATGAACTGCTTCGAGAAGAAGCTCGACGGCACAGCCTGCTGATAAATGCCTTCGGTCGCTCTCGTAATCGAATTCGACGGCACTGACTTCGTTGGCTGGCAGATCCAGGACAACGGCAGGTCGGTTCAGGAAGAGATTCAGAGAGCACTCACAACACTTTATAAAGAAGACATCAAGGTAACGGGATCGTCCCGCACAGACGCCGGTGTACACGCACGCGGCCTCGTCTGTTCGGCGCAGGTCCCGTTTACTATACCCTGCGAAAAGCTCCCTCTCGCATGCAATGCACTCCTTCCCGAAGACGTCGCGGTAGTCGCGGCATACGACGTGAAGGACGGCTTTAACGCGCGTTTCGACTCGCAGGGGAAGCGTTATATTTACAGGATAGTGCACGACAGGGTACGGCACCCGCTTCTTAGCCGTAATACGTATTTCGTTACGGGGAAGCTTGATGTGGACGCGATGGCGAAGGCTGCACCCTACTTCGAGGGCGAGCATGATTTCGCTGCGTTCTGTGCTGTCGGAGGCTCGCAGAACACGACCGTGCGCAGGCTTAACAAGGTCGAAGTAAGACAGGACCCTGCAAGCGGTGTTATTGAGATCGAGGTTAGGGGAGAGGCATTCCTGTACAACATGGTGCGCATCATAGCAGGCACGCTGCTTTATGTCGGGCAGGGCAAGATCGCTCCGGATGAGATACCGGAAGTGATCGCTTCCTGTGACCGCGAGCGTGCGGGGAAGACTTTGCCTCCCGAGGGTCTTACCTTAGAAGAAGTGTTCTACGATTGGGAGAAAGCTAGAACTTTCTAATAAGTTGTTGATTCCGGTGTCGGAAATTTACAGCACTCCCTCGATATTTGAGAAGAGCCAGTCTATCGTGAGAATATCACCGGGCGTGATAGGGCCTTTGAAGGTTTTGTCATTACCCTCGTTATCAATAAGCTCACCCGAGAACGGATCCGTTCCGTATATAACGGCATCCTTAAAGAAATCAAGCATCTTCTCAGTCTGCTTATTGATATCCGGGATTCTTATATCTACGACACCGGTCGCGAGACCGAACCAGTAATTGGCTGCGACATGACGGTCCAGAATCTCATTTATATTCCACATATCGTTGAGTACCGAGTTAACGATCTGGAGATAATACTTGCCCCAGTTATAGTATGAAGACCCGACGAATACTTCCTTACCGTCCTTAATCTTATAGACGCCGGGACGAAGTCCGTCGTTGGATGTAGGGGAATACTCCATGTCAGAGAATATCTTGATCCCTTCGGATTCCCACTGCTTCCTGTAATCTTCATCGCGGTCTGCGACCTTCAGCGAGATCTTGCATCCGGGATCTGCCATGGATACACCAATAGCGAAAGCATTAAGGTTGATCCTGTTAATCTCATCCGTGCCACGCAGCAGATATCCGATCTTACGATTCTCACTGTTGCCGTACTCTATAAGCTGTGTCTGTGCTGCAAGTACTCCGATGAGGAAAGAAGCTTCATACAGCTTTCCCTGATAGCACCTTACCGAAGGATTTGTCTGTCCTGCCGAACAGCTGGCGAACTTAACCTGCGGATGCTTTACCGCAGCTGTCAGTATATCGTGATAGTGTTCGGGACAAACGGAGAATACAAGTTCACATCCATCGGCGATACATTTGTCGATAGTCTGGGCAACACCATCTTCTTTGCCTGTGTAATATACGGAAGTTGAGATATTCTTGCCTGTCATTACATCAATATATAGACGGCCCGCTTCATGGCTGTCTATCCATCTGGAATCATCAACACCGATATCGTATATGAATCCGACCTTAAGTGGCTCTGTTTCTGTATACTTGTGCGGCTTGGAGAACAGATTTGCTAAGACGGATCCCCTCTGGTCATCTTCTGACAACTGATCGACGAACTCTACGCTGTCGATAGAGCCTTCCGTCAGAAGTTCGTGACGTGCGAGCCTGACATTTTTCAGTATCTGTTCGTTGGTGTCCTCAGAGAAAGTTGCCAAAGGGAAGATAGACAGATAAATAAGAAACGCATTGCCGACGGCATACGGATCTTCCATCTTGAATTCCTTCTGAAGCATCTTGGCGAACCGGAAGTACGCAGACTTAAGATCCTTACAGAGGTCTTCCGGCCAGACTTCCTTAAGATTCTGTCCTACGAGTTCCGCGAGCTTCGTATACTCGCCGGGCTCTTTAAACACTATAAAGTGATTCCTGGTCACTTTATAGAAATCCATATACTCATAGTATGCGATTACTTCGGGATCATCCGTCTTAACAGGGATTACACGCGTGACATCAGCAAGCATATAATCCGTTCCGCCGAACTTGGAGACGGACACACGCTTGTTGCCTTCCTGGACATAAAACTGATGCATGTATTCGTAGACTTTGATAGCATCACGGATTCCTTCCTGCTTATAGGAATCGTACAGATCCGACCACTTACGCGCGAACTCGGTATTATCCTCAAGAAGCGGCATAAAATTCGCAGCGAAAGCCGAATTCCTGCCCATCTCCTTGTTGCCCTTGATGCGGTTAACGGGAAGATCCAGCAAGCCGATGCTTCTCGTGGCAGTCG
>Ga0310786_10001551_pt1 | contig 36980 bp, 49 predicted proteins | sample AusTroGonzalo_MG_FD_203881 | JGI IMG/M metagenome (GOLD analysis project Ga0310786, IMG submission 203881) | Bovine rumen microbial communities from tropical cattle in Woodstock, Queensland, Australia - Gonzalo_03 (v2) (version 2) | ecosystem: Host-associated > Mammals > Digestive system >... | reverse complement strand
TGCCGGGGCTGGTCTGATAACAGATCAGTCCCATTTTTTGTTACAAGTTGTTACAAGATTTTTGGACTTGTAACGCCACTTGTAACAGCACACAGCCCGCATAAACAGCGGCTTCTTGTGCTTTTTGTAACAATGTAACAAGATTTTCCTATTGAGATATAATTTATAGATAGATAGATAATACCATATGCACGCACACGCATACGCGCGTGCACGCGCGTATAGAGAAGTTGAACCACTTGTTACGGGGTCTTGTTACAGATTCTTGTAACATGACAGGGCTGTCATATTTTAGGTCATACTTTGGGTCATACTTTTGCCCGATGGTCTGGGCAAGCCGCATAAACAGCGTGGTGTAAACCTGCAGATTTTAAGCACAAAAAAGGCCCACGAGCCGCTAAACATGCTGGATGTGGGCCGTTTTCGCGGGGGTTCAAGTCCCCCCTCCAGCTTTGCATCAAAGCCAGAAAACACAAGGCTTCTCAAAAAATCAGGTCATATTTTAGGTCATACTTTTAAGCAATCCGTCAAAGTGTGAGCGCATCTGCGCAGCGTAAGCCTCCGACACGGGGGCCATATTTTTCTGGTAGTGCTGCGAGAGCACAGTGGATCCGCGACGCCATCCACCAAAATCTGACAGATATGTGCTACTCACGCCCATCATCTCGCCGGATGACGCGAAGAAGCCACGCATATCATGGAAGCGGCAGGTCATACCCAGGTCATCCCTCAGCCATATAAAATACTTCGTGACCTCGTTCGGGGTCCTTTTGATGATGCGCTCATCTGGATCACCGTCACCGATCAGCCGGAATATCTCCGCGGGGATCGTCGACACTTCTCTCACGCTGTCAGCCGTTTTCGGCATCTCTTTGATATGCCAGGCCCCGTCACTGTCCTGGATCATATCGGTGTGCACGTACAGCACGCCGTCAGATATGTCCCCATACGTCACGCTGCAGATCTCGCCGCGACGGAGTGACCCAAAAGCCGACAGGCCGATGCAGATCTTGAGCCAGTCCCGTGCTGCATTGTATAACGCGGCCACCTGATCGCCTGTGAGGCTCTGTGATCGCGTTATCTGTTTTGCGGGTAATCTTATCCCACGGAAGGTCTTCTCCGGGAAATAGAGGGCCACAGCGGCGGTCAGCAGGCCGTATATGTTCTTGACGCTTTTGGGGCTCAAGTCCTTCGCGGTGTTACTGATAAACCGCTGGACGGTCTCGCTGTTCAGGCGCCGGAGCTTTATTCGTGCGATCTCCTCAAAGTTGTTGCGCTCCATCCGGCGATATCCGCGCACGGTGGACGGTGACAGCACTCCCTTTTTTGCGGTGATATACCCGTCTATAGCCTCTGCAACGGTGATGTCCTTCTTACTGGCCCTGTCAGCGTCGCCGGAGAAGCGAGAGGCTTCCTGCTCTGCTTCCTGCTTTGTTGGCGCGGTAAATGCCCTGTAGTGCTTTTTGCCGTCTGGCGTGGTGTGACTGTAAACTCTGACCTTCCACATGCCGCTGGGTGTCTTTTTTGCGGTCGCCATCGCTTAACCCTCCAGGTGCAGGATCGCACGGACCGCGGCCTGGGTGTCTGGGCTGGCGTGCTGGTACGCATCCACGAGCTTAAGGTTAAAGTCGTTGATCTGCTCGGCCCTCTGCCTGTTGTGCTCCGGGTATCCTGCGTTTATATCTGATCGGCCCAGAAGGTAGTCAAAGCTCACGTCAAAGAAGTCAGCCAGGGTGTCCATCTCGTCAAAGTTCGGCATCCGCTTGTCTATTTCATACATGGCCAGTGTACTTCTGGCTATACCCGTGCGATGAGATAATTCATGCTGTGTGATGTCTTCGCGTGCGCGAAGGTCGCGCAGTCTTTTGCCTAACGTCATGACGCACCTCCTCTTCCTGCGTGGTTGCCGCACTCACAAACATTTTACCACAAAAGTGACAAATTTACCACAAAAGGTATTGACGCGAACGCGACAACAGGCGTATCATTTTTCTTGCGCGAAGGCGCGCGCAAAAATCTGAGAAGGGAGGGCTAAGATGAACGTATTTCTGGACAGGACAGAGGTCGGCAGGCGGTTACGCGATATCCGCAAATACCGGTCTCAGCGCGAGATCGCAGAGGAGCTCGGGGTCTCCATCACAGCGGTCGGCGCTTACGAGCGAGGGGAACACACGCCGCCTGATGAGGTCAAAGTCAGGTATGCAAACATGAGCGGGCAAACGGTACAGGAGATTTTTTTTGCAAAATAATGCCGCGAACGCGGCAAGGGAGGAGGTGAGAAGGTGACGGATCTGGTCTGCGGAAAAACTGAGCGCGTTGTGATTTCGAGTTCAAAGCTCGCGGAAATTACGGCGTGTGAGCACAAGTCTGTGGTCAGGCTGATCCAAAAATATTCAAAAAGCTTAGAACGTGTGAGTGCCATGTGTGTAAATGACGCGAGCAGAGGCATCGGTCGGCCGGTGAGGCTTTGGTTTCTCAGCCCGCAGCAAATGCTGACGCTGCTGTTCTTCTTCAAACAGAGTGAAAGAACAATCGAAATTATCGAGAGGTTGATGCTTATGAAGTCTGGAAATACCGCATTAAAAGATACCAACGCGATCAGCGTAAAAGAATTGAAAAATGCCAAAGTTGTGTACCTCGTACAGGCCAAGGACGGGAGCGTCAAAGTCGGGATAACAAAGAATCCGGAGAGGCGCATACATGCGATCAAAACGTCCAGCGGGAAGCCAGTCTCGTGGGTATATACGACGGATTGGTGCTCGAATGCTGGAGCCATAGAGTCGAGGATGAAAAGGCATTATGCAAGCAAAAACATCTGCGGCGAATGGTTTGACATTGACTACAACGAAGCACGAGAGCGTCTGAATGGATATTTTCAAGAAATGGCGCGTTTTGATGAGGATCCCGGTGACGGTTTTGGAGGCATTGACCTTGCGGATTTTGCCACAGGCTATACGCAAATCTTAAACAGGGAAGCACTTCTGCAAGCGAGAACAGAGGAAGAAGTGGGGCGCATCGAAAAAGTTTTCATAAGTTTCAATCACTACGGGATGAGCCGACTGGAGGGAGAAACCATATCGACTGCGGTGTTTCGCAGATTTTGCGGCATCGCCTATGAACGCGTAGGTATTAAAGACGCAGCCCAGCTTTTTGATCTGTATCCTGAGGAGCTCGATGAGGTGTGGCTTTTAGAGAGCGCTATATCGGGGATTATGCTCCGCGGGATGCTGGCAGAAAAGTCATGCGTAGACATTTACAACGAAGCGAAAAGCATTTTGTTGCAAGCATAACAACCAGCGAGAGGAGGGAACACATGAGCATGAGAGTTATCAGCGACGCGGAGATGGAGCGGATCCTGCAGGAGGAGCCGGATGAGAGGAAGGTCATGGAAGCTGTGCACAGGTATTGTGCGCAGGGTGAGGATAAGGACCGGATCTGCCAGCTCCTGTGCGCCACACTTAAGGCGACCAGACACTGCAGTGACCTGCGTGAGCTGCGGTACGAGGTGGACGACGACGATGAGGAGTATGTCGCGGCCATATGGGAGTCAAACAGAAAAACAAGGGTCTGTGTCTCCGCAGACAGCGGCATCGCGATGATCCGCGACATCTTAAGGGCGCTGGCATGACACTCGACGCCTACATGCACCGCGCGGGCATACAGAGCCGGAGGGAGCTGTCCCGGATGACCGGCATCGCTCACAGCACACTTGACGGGATCTTTGAACATCCCAGGTGTGCAAGGGGCTATCAGCTCGCCGAGATCATGCGTGTGTGCGGGCTGTCAGCGCAGGAGACGATCAACCTGATCACAGAGAGGAGGTAACACGGTGGGAAGACCGAGGAAAGTACAGGAGAGGCCCGCGGATGTCCAGCTTGCGCGTGAGATCGCATCCGATATCTGGCCGGAGATGGTGGCGGATCTGCCGGAGGGTGATGTGCTGGGCCACGCCTATGCGTACAAGTGTGGCATCGTCAAGGCCCGGGTCGTCGAGCTCTGCGAGGCGCTGGGCGTGGAGGTGGCAGGATGAGCGCGGTGGACATGCAGGGCTACAGCATCATCGATGACTACTACATGCCGCCATTGACCGCGGAGGGCATCGACACACGCGGGATGCTCGACCTTATCGAGGCGATCGTGGTGCATGCGTGTGGCGACTACGTGAACACATGCAGGCAGCTTAAGGCTGCAAAAAACGATGAGGTCCGGCAGGTGCTACACAAAGACAAGCGTCAGCTCCAGGCATTTTTCCATAGCAGCTGGTTTAAGACCCTTACCTTTGACCGGGCAGACGGCGACAAGGTCATGGAGACGCTGGAGCATGACACGCCGGACAAGTATCTGACACCAGAAGAACGTAAGGCAAGAGAGAAGAAGCAGAGAAATGAGAGCAATGAGCGAATATCCGCCAGTAACGGTGAGAGTGAAGTACAACGAGGACAGCAAGCTGATGGCGTACCCGGTGGCAAAGCTGCCGTTAAGTCAAAGGGCAGAAAACGTGTTGGGAAGGCTAAAGATCAAAACCGTGGGACAGGTGATCGCGCACTGGGATGACATTTACGACATCCGCGGTGTGGGCGTCCTTACCGGGGCAGAGATCAAGGCGGCAGTGTTTGCGCTGTTGTGCAAAAAGGCCAAAAAGGTGACGCTGGCGATGGAGATGCCGCCTGCGGCACCAGAGATTGTCAAGGAGGAGGTGACAGAGGAATGAAGCTTGCGTTTTATGGGGTGCTGACGGTCTGCGGGTTTTTCCTGGCGTATTCCTTCGCGGAGGATCCGGCGCTGATGAGGGAAGCCGCAGGGATGACCATCGGCGTGGTGATGATGTACATCGGAGCGCTGGGGCTCCGAAGAATAGGAGGTGAGCTGATAGACGATGCGAAAAAATGAGCCCCGGCTGTGGAGGGCCGGGACTCGTAGGGCGCAAGCCCTGGTGCACACAGACCATTATATCAGAGCGAGAGGAGGTAAACAAGTGAAAATCGTTTTGGAGTTTGAAAGCCTGCAGGATCTTGAGGCCGAGCTGACAAAGTGGGTCAAGGCAAAGAAGACAGGCGACGTCTCAGAGCTTCGGGCAAAACCTGCAGAGTCGAAACCTGCAGAGTCGAAACCCGTGACGGTGCCAACGCCTGAACCTGCGCCGGAGCCCGTCGAAAAGGTCAAGGGCGAGGAGATCATGCCTGCACCTGTGCCGCAGGTCGATGAGTCGTATCGGGTCGAGGTGCGGCGGGTGCTCGCCAAGCTTAACAAAAAGACCGAGACAAACACGGCCACGCAGCTTATCCGTGGCTTTGGGGTGGAGAAGCTCACAGAGGTCGCGCTTAAAGACCTGCCGGAACTTATGCGGCAGGCGGAGGAGGCCCTTAATGCCTAAAGCACATGCAAAGCTTCCAGCGTCGGCATCCGCCAGGTGGATCCACTGTCCTGGATCGGTCAGACTGTCAGCGCAGTGCCCGGAGCCAGGTGCCAGTGAGTACGCCAAAGAGGGGACGCTTGCGCACAGCGTGGCCGAGACAAAGCTTCTCATTGCAACGGATAAGACCGTCAAGGCGTCAGAGCTCAAGAAGCTCACAAAGAGCGAATACTGGGACGGCGAGATGGATGAGGCGACAGATTTCTACAGAGACCTGATCCTGGAACGCTTGAACGGCGCCGGGCCGGATGCGGAGCTTATGATCGAGCAGCGCGTCGATTATGGTCCCTGGGTGCCTGAGGGCTGGGGAACGTCTGATGCGGTCATCGTCGCCGGTGACACGATCGAGGTGGTCGATCTCAAATACGGCAAGGGCGTCAAGGTCGATGCGCAGGACAACAGCCAGATGCGACTTTATGCCCTGGGGGCCTATAACATTTTCGGTGATCTGTATGATTTCGCACGGGTCCGCATGACGATCGTGCAGCCCAGGATCGATCATATCAGCAGTGATGAAATGCCGATCGACGAGCTGCTTACCTGGGCGGAGGATGTGGTGCGTCCGGCTGCCGCACAGGCCCTGTCTGATGACGGTGCAATCTGCGCCGGTGACTGGTGCAGATGGTGCCCCGCGAAAGCGATCTGCAGGGCACGGGCTGAGGAGAATCTTAATCTGGCACAATATGACTTTGCGGATCCGTCTCTGCTTAACAATGACGAGATCGCAGACATCCTGCGCAGGGTGGATGAGTTCACCCGGTGGGTGGCAGACGTCAATGAGTATGCCCTCACAGAGGCGCTGAACGGCCAGCACTTCGACGGTTTCAAAGTGGTCGAGGGAAGATCCAACAGGAAATACACCGACGAGCTGGCAGTCTCTGAGGCGCTGCAGAAGGCAGGCTTTTCCGAGGCTGTGCTGTATGAGCGTAAGCTCCTGGGGATCACGGCGATGGAGAAGCTGGTCGGCAAGAAAAAGTTTGCAGAGACGCTTAAGGGACTGGTGGAGAAGCCGCAGGGCAAGCCCACACTGGTGCCTGAGTCGGATCCGCGGGAACCCTTAAATAGTGCGGCACAGGCCGCAGCAGACTTTGAAGAGGAGGAATAAAAGAAATGGCAGAATCAAAGACAAAGGTTGTGACTGGGCTGGTGCGGTTTTCTTATGTCAATATCTTCCGCAGCAGGGCTTTCCGTGAGGGGCAGGATGCGAAATACAGCATATGCTTGCTGATCCCGAAGACGGACACGGTGACACTTAAGAAGATCAAGGCAGCGATCAACGCGGCGACGGAGGAGGGCGTTGCATCCAAGTGGGGCGGAAAAACGCCCAAGAACCTGCACCTGCCTCTGCGTGACGGCGATGAGGAGCGGGCAGACGAGGCGCCTGAGTATGCGGACATGTATTTTCTCAACTGCAACAGCAACAGCAAGCCGGGCATCGTCGACAAGGACTGCAACGAGATCCTGGACCCGGATGAGGTCTACAGCGGCGCATGGGGACGGGCGTCGATCAATTTCTTCCCTTACGACTCCAACGGCAACCGCGGGGTCGGTGTGGGGCTCAACAACATCCAGAAGCTCAAGGACGGGGCGCGCCTGGGCGCTGCACGTGCATCCGCTGAGGATGACTTCTCTGACGACTTTGATCTGGATGACGCTGAGGACTTCTAACCATGGGCGCGGTGCACACACTCCATATCGACATTGAGAGCTACTCTGCGGTGGATCTGCTCGAGTGCGGGGTCTATAGGTATGCGGAGGATCCGAGCTTTGAGGTGCTCCTCATCGCATACAGCATCGACGACGGGCCTGTTGAGGTCTGTGACTGCCACACGGGTGACGCTGACAAAGAGGAAGCCATCCGCCAGATGCTCGCGGATCCAAACTACGTCAAATATGCGCATAATGCACAGTTTGAGCGGGTGTGTCTGTCACGGTGGGCGGGTGAGCCGATGGGTCCGGCACAGTGGAGGTGCACGATGGTCCATGCGCTTATGTGCGGCCTGCCCGGATCACTGGCCGCAGTCGGTGAGGCGCTGGGGCTGCCGGGGGATAAGCTCAAGGACAAGCAGGGCAAGGCGCTGATCGATTACTTTTGCAAGCCCTGCAAACCAACCAAGGCAAACGGCGGGAGGGTGCGCAACCTTCCCGCCCACGACCCTGAGAAGTGGAAGCTTTTCGTCGAGTACAACAGGCAGGACGTCGTCACAGAGATGGAGATCGAGAAACGCCTGGACCAGATCGTCAGGGTGCCTGATCGGGAGTGGCTGCTCTGGCAGCTTGACCAGGCGATCAACGACCACGGCATCCGCATCGACAGGCCGATGGTGGAGCAGATCGTCGCATACGATGACAAGCGCGGCGAGGAGCTGGAGGAGGAGGCCAAACGGATCACGGGCCTGTCTAACCCTAACAGTCTGACGCAGCTTAAGGCATGGCTTTCCAAACGTGAGCCCGGTGTCAGCTTCGACACGCTCCGCAAGGATGACCTCAATGAGCTTTTGCAGATGGGCCTGCAGGATGACGTCGAGCGGGTGCTGGAGATCCGCCAGGCGCTGGGTAAGACATCAACAGCAAAGTACAGCAAGATGCTCGCCATGGCCTGCCAGGACGATCATGTGCGTGGCGCTTTACAGTTTTATGGGGCCAACAGGTCAGGCCGGTGGACAGGCAAGGGCGTGCAGCTGCAGAACCTTGCCAGGAACAACCTGCCGGATCTGGATCTCGCGCGTGAGCTTGCTGCCGAGGGTGACTTTGACACCATGCAGACGCTTTTTGGTGAGACGTCCTTTGTGTTCTCCGAGCTTGTCAGGACGGCGTTTATCCCGTCAGACGGTCACAAGTTCGTCGTGTCTGACTTCTCCGCGATCGAGGCCAGAGTGGTCGCATGGGTCGCCGGTGAGGAGTGGGTCCTTGAGGCTTTCCGGCAGGGCAAGGATATCTACTGCGAGACGGCGTCCATGATGTACCACGTCCCTGTTGAAAAGCACGGGCAGAACAAAGAGCTGCGACAGAAGGGCAAGATCGCGATTTTAGCTTGTGGTTACGGGGGCGGAGTTAAGGCCCTGCAGTCCATGGACAAGGGCGGGAAGATCCCGGAGGAGGAGCTGCAGAGCGTGGTCGATAACTGGCGCAACGCCAACCCTAAAATCGTGAAGCTCTGGCGATCCTGTGAGCTGGCAGCTAAGGCGGCCATCGTGGACCACAGAGCCCACACGCTTCAGCACAACATTACTTTTTCATATCGGAATTATTGCCTATACATCACACTGCCGTCAGGGCGGTCGCTGTGCTACTTCGACGCAAGGCTCAAGGACGGCAAGTACGGCGATCAGATCGTCTATAAGGGCGTCAACCAGACAACAAAGAAGTGGGAGGACACCGAGACCTACGGCGGGAAGCTGGTGGAAAACATCGTGCAGGGGATCGCCAGGGACTGCCTGGCGGAGGCGATGGCGCGAGTGGCTTTGGACGGCTATCAGATCGTCATGCACGTACACGACGAGATGATCGTGGACGTGCCGGTGGCGGAGTCGGCGCAGGCGCTGTGCCTGATCAATACGCTTATGGGCACGCCGATCGAGTGGGCGCCGGGCCTGCCGCTTAAGGGCGACGGGTATGTGTGCGAATATTACAAAAAGGATTAAAGTGGCATTTTAACAGCAATATTTGCATACTTTATGCAAATATTGCCATCTGATAGCAATTTATGCACATTTAAGAAAGAGAGGTGCACACACAATGGCAAGAAAATCGCTAAAGGGGGTTGATCGAAAAAGAGTGATCAACGCGTTTATCGCAACCACAAAAAAGAACAAGTGGTCTGTAAATCATCTGTGCGTAGAAATTAAAACCGCTTCGTCTGGATGGTTTTATAAGTATCGGGCTGGTAACGGGGGCATATGTCAAGAAACGCTTGAAAAACTGGCAGAGCTCTCAGGGCATAAAACGGATTACTTTATGATCAAAAATAAAACAGATGAGCCTGAACAGATGGAGCTGGATCTCAAGCAGGAGCCGGAGCCGGAACCGATCGAGGACCACAAAAAGCTCCGCGCGGATTATATAGGCCCTGTCGAGGATCCGCAGTTTGGTGCGCTGTGCGTCGCTCTGTACAACGTGTACTGCTCTGACTATACAGCCGAGGTCACGTTTAAGATCACAAAGCGATGACCCGCCAGATCCCTGGGCAGCTGTCATTTTTTGACCAGCTGCCCAAAGAGAAGCCGAAGGCCTGCGCCAGCTGCTCGCATTTTTTCAATTATGTCAGTGGGCTGGGTGAGATTTACCACGGGACGGCATGCGGTAAAAACAGACCTTTTGCTGTAGACAAAGCGCCGGAGGATCCGGCATGTGATGATTATGAGGAGGTGAAAAATGATCGTTGACTGTGACGTGTCGAGCTGCGTGCACTGGTGTGAACAAGGTGGCAATTTTATCGACAGAGGCGGATGCACATTGAACATGATCCGCGTGTCAGAGGACACGCTGACCGGCGGGGGCTTTCTTCCGCTTTGCCGGTATTATGAGAGGGAGGCCAGCCGTGGCGACAATAACAGCGATCAGTGATGTGTCCCTGCCGGGGCTTAAGTACAACCCAGAGCTGATCATCTCGACGGGCAAGTCCCGCTATGAGACCAAATGGAAAAATAAAACGATCCGATGGTCCGCCCTTCTGGCCAAGCTCCAGAACAGCGTGGAGACGCCGGAGACGCACAACGAATATATGCAGATGAAGAAGGAAGACCAGGATCGGATCAAAGACATCGGCGGCTTTGTGGGCGGTCATCTTAAGGAAGGTCGGAGGAAGACGGGCAGCGTGGCTGCCCGTCAGATCCTGACCCTTGACATGGATTTCGCCCCGGAGGATCTCAAGACGCAGCTGGAGGGCAATATTGACTTATGCTGTGCGATGGCCTACTACACCACGCATAAGCACACCGAGAAAAAGCCCAGGATCCGCCTGATCATACCGCTGGATCGTCAGGTGTCCGCAGATGAGTATGAGGCCATCGCCAGAAAAGTGGCCGAGAAGGTGGGTATTGATTACTTTGACGACTCCACCTACCAGGCCACGCGGCTGATGTACTGGCCATCGCATCCCGCGGATATCGAGCCGGATTTCTGGCACCAGGATGAGGAGATCCTTAAGGCTGACGATGTGCTGGCAGAATACCCTGACTGGACAGATACGAGCTACTGGCCGGAGTCCAGCCGCATGACAGGCATCCGCAAGAAACAGGCAGACAAGCAGGGTGATCCGACAGAGAAAAAGGGCATCGTAGGGGCTTTTTGCCGGACGTATGACATCGTGGATGCGATCAGGAAGTTTTTACCCGACGTCTACACAGAGACGGCGCAGGCTGACCGCTACACCTACGCTGCCGGATCCACGGCAGCGGGCCTTGTCATCTACGAGGGCGGGAAGTTTGCGTACAGCAATCACGCGACGGATCCCTGCAGCGGTCAGCTGTGTAATGCTTTTGACCTGGTAAGAATCCACAAGTTTGGTGATCAGGATGAGGGCTCGAAAGCATCCGGCACAAAGCTGCCATCGTATAAGGCGATGGTCGCTTTTGCCGTCGATGACGGAGACGTAAAGCTTACCCTGTCGCACGATGAGTATGAGAGCGCCATCGAGGACTTTGCTGCGGATCCGGATGACCCTGAGGCGTGGAGGAAACTGCTTAAGCGCGGGGAGGATGGCAAGATCAAAACGACCGTACCCAACGCCACGCTGATCATCGCAAACGACCCGGCCATCCAGGGCATCGCATACAACGAGATGTCGCGGGCAATAGAGGCCCAGCAGGAGCTGCCGTGGAAACGCCCTAACAAGTACTGGCGGGATGCTGATGATGCTCAGCTGTACGGGTATATCGCAGACCACTATGAGGTGCAGTTCTCCAAGGAACGGTTTACAACAGCCCTGACCATTGTGACTGATCGCCGGAGCTTTAACCCGCTGACAGATTACCTCGACGAGCTTCCCGCATGGGACGGCGTCGAGCGTATCGACACCCTGCTCATCGATTACCTGGGCGCATCTGATACGAAGTACACCAGAGAGGTCACGCGCAGGACGCTGATCGGTGCTGTGATGCGTGCATACGAGCCCGGCTGTAAGTTCGACTACGTGCTGGTGCTCGACGGCAAGCCGGGCATCGGTAAAAGCACACTGCTGTCGAAGCTGGGCGGTGAGTTTTTCAGTGACAGCTTATCCCTGAGCGACACCAGAGACAAAACCGCAGCAGAGAAGCTGCAAGGTGTCTGGATCATGGAGATCGGCGAGATGCAGGGCACGCGCAAGGCTGACATTGAGGCCATGAAAAGCTTCATCAGCTGTCAGGTGGATATGTATCGGCCTGCATACGGCAGAGTGGTCGGGCGCTGGCCGCGTATGGCGATCCTGTGCGGCACTACAAACAGCGCGACGGGGTTTTTGCGTGATACTACGGGCAATAGACGGTTCTGGCCGGTCATGGTCTACGGCGGAACGACAAGCGTCTGGGACATGACGGCAGAGACACGTGACCAGATCTGGGCGGAGGCCGTCTCACTGTACCAGTGTGGGGAGGTGCCATACCTCGACGCGGAGATGGAGGATCAGGCCAGGGTCGAGCAGCTTAATGCCATGGAGTTCGATGAGCGCGAGGGTGCGCTGATGGACTATCTGGACACGCTTTTACCTGCAGACTGGTATGACCGATCACCTGAGGACCGGGTCGACTTCTTCCAGGGGCGGGATGCGCTTACACCTGCGGAGAAGTGCACACTCAAGCGGGACTACGTCTGCGCGATGGAGATCTGGCGGGAGTGCTTCGGCAAACCGCAGCGAGATTTTGAAAAGGTGGACAGCTATGACATCGCGAACCTGATGGCGAAGATCGCAGGATGGGAAAGATCAACAAAAATGTGGCGGATATCTGGTTACGGTCCGCAGAGACCTTTTGTGAGAGCGGTGGAAAATTGATCAGACCAGTCGAAAAAGTGGGTGGGAGTGTAACAAGCAGTAACAAGATTTTAGGGCTTGTTACGCTTCTTGTTACAGCCCTAAGCCCGCTACTGGCGCGGCTTTTAGGGCTTTTTGTAACAACGTAACATGATTTTCCTTTTGAATACTTTTTTATACATATAAACCGCACGTGAGCGTGCACGCACACCCGCGTACGCGCGCGTATAGAGAAGTTGAACCACTTGTTACGGGGTCTTGTTACAGATTCTTGTTACACCCGGAGGGAAAAATGGAGAGAGACGTCGAGAGGTATGTGAGGAAAAAAGTGGAGAAGATGGGCGGCCTGTGCATGAAGTGGGTCAGCCCCGGCAAGATCGGGGTGCCGGACCGGATCGTGCTTATGCCCGGTGGGTGGCAGTGCTTTGTGGAGTTTAAGGACGAGGACTACCAGCCCACGAAGCTCCAGCTGTACTGGCAGGACAGGCTCCGGGATCTGGGGTTTAATGCGACGATCCTGAGAGGTCTGGATGAGGCACGATTTTTCATAGCCTACATCAGGGATGAGGTGCTGCCGGATGAAGTTTATACCACATGAGTACCAGAAAAGGATGATCCAGAAGGTGATCGACCAGACGCATGTCGGGTTATTCCTTTCGATGGGGCTCGGGAAAACCGTGATCACCCTGACAGCCATTAACGAGCTGATGTTTGACAGGTTTGAGGTGATGCGTGTTCTGGTCATCGCGCCGAAGCGTGTGGCGGAGGACACCTGGAGCAGGGAGCACCGGAAGTGGGACCACCTTAAGGACCTGCGGGTGTCTGTGGTGACAGGCACAGCGGCACAGCGCAGGAAGGCACTCAAAGAGGACGCTGACGTCTTTGTGATCGGCCGCGACAATGTGGTGTGGCTGACGGAGACTCTGCCAAAGTGGGACTTCGACATGGTGGTCATTGATGAGCTGTCGAGCTTCAAGTCGAATCAGGCGAAACGGTTTAAGGCACTGCGGAAGGTCCTGCCAGCATCCAGGAGAGTGGTGGGCCTCACCGGCACGCCATCGCCTAACAGCCTGATGGACCTGTGGGCGGAGCTGTATCTGCTGGACCGCGGTGAGCGTTTAGGCAAGACCATCGGGTGCTATCGCGAGGAGTACTTCCGGCCAGGAAAAACTGACGGACATGTGGTGTACAGCTGGGAGCCCAGGAAGGGAGCAAGGGAAAAGATCGAGAAGTTGATCAGCGACATCTGTGTGAGCATGTCCGCGGAGGACTATCTTACACTGCCGGAGCGTATCGACGTGGAGGTCCCTGTCACACTGACGGCAGAGGAGCGGGCACTCTATGAGCGGATGGAGCGCGACCAGATCCTGTCTCTGGGAGACGAGCAGGTGGTGGCCTTAAATGCGGCATCGGTCATGGGAAAGCTTCTGCAGATGGCAAACGGGGCTGTCTACACGGAGACCGGTGAGGCGATCAGGATCCACGACGAGAAGCTGGACGCACTGGAGGAGATCATCGACACAGCAGGCGAGCCTGTGCTGGTGTTCTACTCCTACAAGCACGACAAGGCAGCCATCCAGCAGCGGATCAAGGGTGTCAGGGAGATCCAGAGCCCCAAGGATATCGCGGAGTGGAACGATGGCAAGATCAGGGTGCTCCTGGCGCATCCTGCGTCTGTCGGATACGGACTAAACCTGCAGGACGGTGGGCACGTGATCGTGTGGTACGGTCTCACGTGGTCGCTGGAGCTGTATCAGCAGGCAAACGCGAGGCTGTACAGGCAGGGCCAGCAGAAGCCGGTCATTGTGCATCATCTGATCACGGAGGGCACCGTCGACGAGCAGGTGATGGCTGCGCTTAAGCATAAGGACACATCGCAAAGTGCATTATTGGCGGCCCTAAAAGAACGTTGTGGATAACTCTGTTGATAAATTGTGGAAAACTAAAAGAGGAGGAGATTATGGGAGACAAAAAGGACAGTATCTGTTTTACCTGCCAGCACTTTGATCCGGTGCGCAGGAGGTGTAACGCGTGCAGGGTGGATGATGTGGATGTCGGCAAGGTGTCGACCTGCGGCAAGTTCGAAGACTGGGACCAGTCAGCCAAGGCTGACGCTGGTAAGCTGCAGCTCACGCTTGTACCGTGGGAGATTGTCAGGTGCATCGCCGCTGTGCGGATGTACGGCGTCCGTAAGTATAAGGATCCGGATAACTGGAAGCGGGTATCTGTAGAGCGCTATCGGGATGCGATGTGTAGGCACTGGCTGGCATATCTGGAGGATCCGCAGGGCAATGACGAGGAGAGCGGTATGCCTCATCTGTGGCATGCGGCCTGCAATCTGGCTTTTCTGTGCGCGCTGGAGGAGGGGCGAAAACCATGACAAAAGCTGGCATTAAGAGGACTCTGGGCAGAGTCGACGAGCTGGACCGGATGCTGACCGTAATCGATGCCAGGATCGAGCGCCTGGAGTCGATGACGCAGGGGCATGCGATCCGGTATGATGCGATCAGGGTGCAGAGCACGCCGGAGGATCCGGTGGAGAAGGCTATGGAGAAGCTTTACGGCCTCCTGGGCAAGCGTAAGAAGCTGGAAGTGGCGCGGATGACTGCATTGGAGGAGGCGGATGCGCTGATCGATCTGGTGGAAGACGCCAAGATGAAGCAGGTGTTGTGCTTCCGGTACTTAAGCGGCCTTTCGTGGTACGCGGTATCAAAGCGCCTCGGATATAGCGAAAACTGGGTGTTTAAGCTGCACGACAGGGCTATTGATGAAATTCTCAAAAAAAGCCAGTAAAGTACAGTAAAGTAAAGTTTTCAAGTGTGATAGTATTAAGCTGCGAAGAATGCATCATGTGCATACTTCCCTCGCTGATAACACCCGCAGGCAACGCGAACCTGCGGGTGTTACTTTTGTCTGGGAAGTGGCACGAGCGAGGGAGGTACGATGACAACCGAGACGATTAAGATCGACGATCTGACGCCGTATGAGCGCAACGCCAGGCATCACGAGCCGGTCGATATTGACGCGATCGCGAAAAGCATCGAGGCTTTCGGCTTCCGCGATCCTGTGGGCGTGTGGGGGCCTAAGAATATCATCGTGGAAGGCCACGGGCGCGTCATGGCCGCCAAGCAGCTGGGCATGACAGAGGTGCCCTGCATCCGGCTGGATGATCTGACGAATGAGCAGCGCCGGGCGTATGGTCTGGCGCATAACAAGACCGCGGAGCTGTCGACCTGGGACGCTGAGCTACTGCCGCTGGAGATCGAGGAGCTGCCGACGTATGACATGACGGAGTTCGGCTTCGATGTGCAAACGGGATCGCCTGCAGATCCGGATCCGGTTATCCAGGAGGATGACTCCGACGAGTACGACGACATAGAAAAACTCGAGAATCACTATGGCGTGCCCTACCAGGGCAATAAGTCACGGATCGCGGATATCATCATCAGCCTGCTCCCGGAAGGCGAGCGCCTGGTGGATCTTTTTGGTGGGGGGGCGCAATCACACACTGCGGCATGCTCAGCGGGAAGTGGCACTCTTTTCTGTATAACGACTTAAACGAGATGATCACGGGGCTCTTCATGGACGCCGTGCACGGTAAGTACTCCGACGAGCGCCGGGTGATCACGAGGGAGGACTTTAACAGCCAGAAGGACTCTGACGCCTATATCAAGTACATCTGGTCCTTCGGTAACAACGGCCAGGCTTATCTGTGGGGCAAGGACATCGAGGGCATTAAGTGCACAGCGTGCCACGCGCTACTCGACGAAGCTCTGCATGACAGGCGGCTGTCATTTGTGCATTTTTTGCAGATGCTGGGTGGTGTGAACGATCCGGCGCCGAACAGGCTGGCTCCTTTGGAACGCTTACAAGCGCTGACACAGCTGGAGGCCCTGCAGAGGCTGGAGGCCCTGCAGCGGCTGGAGGCCCTGCAGCGGCTGGAGGCCCTGCAGCGGCTGGAGGCCCTGCAGCGGCTGGAGGTCTGCAACATCGACTACAGAGACTATGCTCATAAAGACGGAGACGTCGTGTATTGCGACGTGCCGTATGAGCAGGCCGGTAAGAGTTCATGCGATGACTACGGCGTGCAGTTTGACAGCGTGGCATTTTATGAGTGGGCGAAGGCGCAGGACTATCCGGTGTACTTTTCGAGTTACGAAATATCAGACGATAGCTTCTACTCCGTCAAGGTGAAGAGCGTGCAGAGCCTGATCGGGGCGAACACGAACGGCAAAAAAGTGACGGAGTATTTATACAGCAACAAGCCGATTAAAGCGAGGAGATAACGGCCCGGTGACGATATGCGTAAATCAGACCAGTGGACAACTGAAGACGGCCTGATTAAGATCCAGGGCTGGGCGCGGGATGGTCTGATCGAAAAGCAGATAGCGCACAACATGGGCGTGGCGTATGCCACGCTGCGGGAGTGGAAGAAAACCTTTCCGGCGATCATGGAGGCCCTGCGGAAGGGCAAAGAGGTCGTCGACCGTGAGGTCGAGAACGCACTTTACAAGTCCGCGATGGGCTTCACGCAGAAGGTCAAGAAGCCGGTCAGGATCCGTGACGTCGAGTTCGACCCGAGGACCGGCAGAAAAATCCGCGAGGTCGAGAAGTGGGTGCAGGTCGAGGAGGAGGTCTACATCGCGCCCCAGGTGACTGCGCAGATCTTCTGGCTGAAAAACAGGAAGCCTGACCAGTGGCGCGAGAAGAACGACCTGACACTGACGCCGTCAAACGGTGTGCTGGAGTCCCTTATGGAGTTAAACCGTGGCAAGGGTAACGTGGAGTTCTAAGCAGGTTGAGCTGATCACGGCGCCCTACGACCACTGCATCGACTGGATGGAGGGGACGCCCAGATCGGGGAAGACCACAGCGGCAATCGCTCGCTTTGCGGATCACCTGATCAAAAGCCGCGACACTAATCATCTGGTGACAGCTTACAGCGCCGAACAGGCGTATAGGCTGATCATCGACGGGGACGGCTTTGGGCTTTTGCATACATTCGCGGGGTACGTCAAGCCGTCACACGACGACGAAGGTGCCCATCTGCTGATCACTCTGCCGGGCGGATCCGTGCGTAAGGTCTACTGGAAGGGCGGGGGAAAGGCGGACAGCCACAAGGCGATCACGGGTATGTCCCTGGGGTCGGTGTACTTTTGCGAGATCAATCTGCTGCACCTGGACATGATACAGGAGTGTCTGCGCCGGACCTACGCTGCTAAGGATCGGTGGCACATAGCGGATTGCAACCCGCCAGCGCCTCAGGATCCCTGCATAAAAAATGTGCTGGAGATCCAGGACTGCAGGTGGATGCACTGGACATGCAGCGACAATCCGGTGCTGACGGAGAAGCGTCTGGAGGAGATCAAAACCGCCTGTGAGAAAAGCCCGTTTCTGTGGAAGCGCGACTGGCTGGGCGAGAGGTGTATCCCGCAGGGCGTGATCTACTGGATGTTTGACCCGCAGCGGCACATCCTGCCGAGGATCCCGGACGAGGGCGCCAAGGTTGAGATGTACTTCGCCGGAGACGGTGGCGCGACGGATGCGACCAGCATCGGGTGCTATGTCGTGCAGATGCTGGGCAACGGCAGGCACAGGCTCCTGCGCGTGGGTAACTGGTATTACGACGGCGGGCAGATGGCTATGAGCGATCAGGCCCGTCATATCTGTGGCGAGTTCATCCCGGCCATGAGACAAAAGACCGGGATGCGTGAGAGCCAGATCCTGATCGATCCGGCGTGCAAAGCTCTCCGGCTGGAGATCGACAAGCTGGGATATCCGACATCCAAGGCCGACAATAACGGCCACGACATCAAGGGTACCAGCAAGGGGATCATGTGCGGCATCGAGATGCTGCAGAGCCATATAAACGAGGGCCGCTTTTTTCTGGTGGAGGATGAGCGGTACGGATCCGACGCTTTTGTCAAAGAGGCCGGGCTGTACTGTATCAACGAAACCACGGGTCAGCCTGTGGACGCATACAATCACGCCGCAGATGAGGTCAGGTATAGCGCGAATTACTTCGCGAAGACATACGGGTACTGGTAGATGGCGCTTTTTGAGAGGTTGAAAAATAAAATGCAGCAGATCGGAGCGGACATAGGGCTGGGCAGAGAATATAAGAGCATTTTCGACCTGGACGGAGTGCCCGCCTATAACCAGTTTTATAACATCGGGATCTTTCCGTGGAAATATCTTTATCGCGGATTTTATAAGCCCTGGCACCTGATCCCGTGCCCCACTATCGCAGATCCGAACCACAAGCGTAATTTGGCATACCTCAATTTGTCAAAGGCTGTTTGTGCGGAGCTGGCGGGCATGGTCTGGACGGATCAGTGCGAGGTCGGCGTGTCCATAAACGGCCTGCAGGCGGATGAGGACCCGCTTAATGAGTTCGTCCAGTACGTGCTGGAGCGAAACAACTTCCAGCGAAAAATGCCCGAAGCCATCGAGCAGGCTGCTGCCCTGGGAGGCGAAGCGATCAAGGTATGGTATGAGGAGAAGCGCGACCGCGAGGGCAACGTGATCCCGGAGCTGGGGCAGATCAAGATCGGCTATGCCATGGCGGACCAGTTTGTGCCACTGCAGTGGGACAATGCGACGATCTCTGGCGGGATCTTTGTCAACAGACAGGCCCGCGGCGGATATTATTACACTCTCCTGGAGTGGCATGAGTGGGACGGCACAACCTACGTGATCAGGAACGAGCTGTATCGTGCGGAGATTAAAAAGGCAGGCGTGGGGGATGATCAGGACATCCTGGGCTTTAGATATCCACTTGCGGCTTTGTATCCGTATTTGGATGAGGAGATCACGATCGACGTCGAGAAAAGTCTGTTTGCATACTTTAGGACGCCGGACGCAAACAACATCGATGACAACAGCCCGCTGGGCATAAGCATCTACGCCAATGCCATGGAAACGCTGCACGCGATCGATATCTGCTTTGACAGCTTTGTCCGCGAGTTCCGTCTGGGCAAAAAGCGCATCATTGTCCCGGCGCGGATGATCCGGCACGTGGTGGATCCTGTGACCGGACAGCAGCTGCGGTACTTCGACGCGACCGATGAGACGTATGAGGCACTGAGTACCGACGATCCTGACAGCCTTAAGATCCAGGACAACAGTGTCAGCCTGCGCGTCGAGGAGCACGTGGCAGCGCTGAACGCTTTCCTCAATATCTTCTGCCTGCAGGTGGGGCTGAGCGCCGGTACTTTTTCGTTTGACGTCCACGACGGCCTTAAGACGGCCACCGAAGTGGTCAGTGAGAATAGCAAGACCTATAAAACGGTCAAAAACTTCCAGGCGCAGGTCGAACCGGCGATCAAAGATCTGGTTGACGCGATTATCCAGGTGGCCAGCCTGTATGATCTGGCGTGGGACGGGTACAGCATCCGAGCGCTGGCTGCGAACGGGTATGAGATCAAGGTGACACTCGACGACGGGATCACGCAGGACCGGCAGACCAACATCAACGAGGGCATCACGCTGGTGGGTGCTGGTCTGATGAGTAAGTTTAAGTTCCTGACGGACCCCAAGTACGGCATAAACCTGACTGAGGAGGAGGCGCTGGCGGAGCTGGATCGGATCAAGGGCGAGAGCACTGTGACGATCCCGCAGCTGGATGTGATGGATTATAACGGCGCAGAGTAAGAACGAAAACAGCCGGCGCGCTTAAGGCTGTGAGTAGATCCGGCGCGCACCTCTCGACGATGTGTCCCAGCGCCGGCTTTTTGGGAGGTGTAGCAGATGGCCTTAACACCGGCAGACATCCTGCGGATATCGGAGCCGGTCGAGGCCGTATATACCAGGACGGTCGACGAGCTCCTGATCAATATCGCCAAACATTTCAAGATCTCCGGCTGGGAACGAACCCGGTACTGGGAGATCAAAAAGCTGTCAGAGATGGGCGCCCTCACAGAGGAGAGTGTCCAGATCATCGCGAGAAATACCGGCAAGCTGCCCGACGAGATACGGGCGGCTTTTTTGCAGGTCTCTGAGCGGGCTTGTTTGCAGATCGACCCACAGCTTAAAGCGGCAGCAGCGGAGGGCATACTGCAGGATCCTGGGACAACGGGAGCGACTTCTCCGTTGATCCGGCAGATGGTCGAGGTGTACACTTCTGAGGCCGTGGACAAAATGAACATGGTCAACACGACACTGCTGCAGTCAACCAGACAGGCGTACATTAACGGGATCACCACAGCGGTGGCAGAGGCTCAGCTTGCCGAGGCACAGAAAATACTTGACACGCAGGCGCTGTCTGTGGTGACGGGCGTAGAGACACGGGTCAGGGCGATCCGTAAGGCCATGGATCAGATGAGCGCTGCAGGGCTGACGGGCTTTGTCGATCGCGCCGGGCGTAACTGGTCGCCGGAAGCGTATAGCGCGATGGTGGTGCGGACCGCATCGCATAACGCTTATGTGCGGACCATAAAGGACAGGCAACAGGAGTTCGGTGGTGGTGATATCTTCCAGGTGTCGAGCCATCCGGGTGCGAGGCCGCTGTGCTATCCCTACCAAGGCAAGTTTTACAGCTGGTCTGCAGGTCCAGGTGAGTTTGTGGACGGCGCCGGGCACCGGCAGACATACGAGAACATAAACGCCACAAGCTACGGACAGGCGGCTGGGCTGTTTGGCATTAACTGCGGGCATCATCCGATCCCCATTGTGCCGGGGTTTTCTTATCCGCAGGAGTACGAGGAGCAGACCAAAGCGGAGAACGACAAAGAGTACAGACAGAGCCAGGAGCAGCGGCAGTATGAGCGTAACATTCGCGAGGCAAAGCGCGAGCGGGAGATCGCGGCAGCGACAGGAGACAAAGAGGCGGAGAAAGCTGCTGCCAAAAGGGTGACAGAAGAACAGAAAAAGATGCGGAGCTTTATCGAGCAGACGGGTCGTGCCAGACGGTACGATCGCGAGCGTATAGCGGGAGGATAAAACAATGTGTAACCACGGACCTGAGTTTTGGATCGGCAGAGCAGACGGGATCTTTTGCAAAGCCTGCGGGGCTAAGGTCGATCTGAATGTGAAGCCGGAGCCCAAACCGGCAGAGGTAAAGGCACCTGAGCCGGAACCTGAGCCGGAGAAGCCGAAGAAGGCGGCGCCTAAGAAGGGAGGCAAGAAGTGAGCGAGATCATTGTGAACGGGGATCCCGTAATGGATCCGAGGCTTGAGGAGAAGCGCAGGGTCGTGGATGAGATCACCGAGACGATCCACAGCTCTGCACGGATCGCTGAGACCGCGATCATGTCAGAGGACCCGAAGGTCAAGGACGCACTTAAGGCATCGGTCCGGGTGCTGCTGGAGGCGGCCATGACCAAGCTCGACGAATCGGTTGGCGCGTCTGTAGCAGATGCACAGGAGGATGACGGCGATGATTAGAGTATATGCTTCACAGTGGCACGACGAGGCGAAGCTTTTCGCCAGATACCGGGGGCTGTCGTCTGATACAAAGCCCACGGACGGACTGATCACCGGGTCCGAGTTTTTTGAGGTCGACACGGGCGCCTCGTATTACTTTGACGAGCTCTCCGGCGAGTGGTTCCCGGCGTCTAACGCCAGCAAGACACCGCTGACGGGCGCGACGGTGACGCTGGGGTCGTCTCTGACCTATAACGGATCGGAGCAGACGCAGACTGTGTCAACGGTCAAGATCGGAAGCACAACGCTGACGGCTGACACGGACTACACGGTGCAGGACAACAAGGCGACACTGCCGGGCACGTACACCTTGCTGATCGTCGGCAAGGGCGACTATGCCGGCGTGCTGCCGAAGGAGTTTACCGTGGCGAAGGGCTCCGGCAGCGTCGTGGCTGATCCTGACACGCTCACCCTGACAGAGGGCGGAGAGGATGGTGAGAGCGCTCTGACCGTGACCGGGGACGGAGCTGTCAGTGTGGCATCGAGTGACAGCACTGTAGCGACGGCAGAGCTTGACGGTACCACCGTGATCGTGACACCTGTCGCAGAAGGATCCGCGACCGTGACCATCACCCTGGCGGATGGCGATCTGTATGAGGGCGGGACGGACACGATCAGCGTGACCGTCGAGGCTGCGCCGGATCCGTGATGATGTCAATATGCCGACTGTGGCGGCCAGAATACTGCAGATGTGTATGAGATCACTGCGCCGCAAGGCGCTGATCATATTATCGCAACGGCAGGGCGTTATCTGCCACACTTCGCGCATCGTCGGCGCGTTATAAGGGAGGGACGTTAAAATGGCATTTACAAGAAAATTTCTCACAGACCACGGAGTACCAGAGGACCAGGTTGACGCCATAATGGCGGAGCGGAATCGGACGCTGACAGACTATGTGCCTAAAGACGATGTGCAAAAGCAGATCGACGCGGCGCTGGCCGAAGCGGCAAAGGGCTCACCTCCGCCCGATGTGACGCAGACACCTGAGTACCTGGAGCTTTTGGGCAAGGCTCAGAAGCTGGAGGCTTTCCAGACGGATGACTTTGCATCTGTCAAAGCTCCGTACCGTGACATTGTCTGGGGAAAGCTTGACCATGCCGAGAAGCACAAACCGTATGCGGAACAGCTGACAGAGCTGCAGAGCAGCCTGCCGGATCTGTTCAAAACTGAGGAGGAGCCACCCAAGCCGCAGTTTGGTGCGCAGCCGCAGGGCGCAGCGCCGACAGGCAAACAGGGCCCTTCCTTCATGGACACGTGGGGCTTTGTTCCGAAGTCCTGAGTCCGTAATAACAGGAGGATAAGAAAATGCCTAATCTTAACTATGCCGCACAGTATGGCCGCGAGCTGGCCAACGCGTACCCGTACATGTCTCACTACGGCGATCTCTGGAACGCCGGAGAGAGCCAGAGGTTTAAGCCTCTGCAGGGCCGGACGGTTTACATTCCTTCGCTCAAGACATCCGGGGCGAGAGCAGTCAACCGCAACCAGATCACGGGCGCCTTCAATCGCAACTTTGACAACGACTGGGAAGCGCATGAGCTGACCATGGATCGTGAGTGGGACACCCTTGTGGATCCGCTTGACATTATGGAGACCAACGAGGTCGCTACGATCGCCAACGTGACGCGGACTTTCAACGAGTTCCAGAAGGTGCCGGAGCAGGACGCTTATATGTCCAGCAAGCTGGCAGGCTTCGCGCGTGCAGCTGGCGGTATTGACAGCGCCAGCATCTCCGACAGCAACATCCTGGCCCACTGGGATGCAGCCCTTGCGTACATGACCGATCAGAGGGTCAACAGGGACCGCGTGCGCTGCAAGGTCACGCCTGCGATCTATAAGTTTCTCAAAGAGGCCGCGGGCATCACTCGCTTTATCGATGTGACCGGCGGCATCCGCAACGTCGACCGCAACGTCGGCAAGCTCGACGGCGTGCTTATCGAGGAGATCCCGTCTGACATGATGAAGACGGCCTATGATTTCACTGAGGGCTGGGCTGTTGCGTCTGGCGCTGGCCAGATCGGCATGATCCTGTATGACAGCATGTCGATTGCTGCGCCGATCATCTACGACACCAGCATGATCTCCGCACCGACTGCTCAGTCGAAGGGCAAGTACCTGTACTATGAGCGGTACTACTATGATGTGTTCTGCCTTGCACAGAGACAGGCGGGCGTGTTCGCTTTTGTCGGCGCTCCGTCTCTGGGCACTCTGGTCGTCACATCCGTGGCTGGCACCGAGGCAAGCGGTGACACGGTCATCGAGGTCAAGGGCGCACCGTTCATCCTTGAGGGTGGCATGATTGCCAACGGTTTCGACCTGGTCGTCACTTCCGGCCAGAATGCTGCTGTGTCTAACACCTACGGCGCTGTGCCTAACGCCGGCGAGACCTGGGCGGTCAAGGGATCCGGAAAGTTCACGCTTGCGAGCCAGACCAGCTCGAAGTACGTCACCGTGGCGATCGTCAACAAGGAGACGGGCTTCTGCGTGGCAGGCGGCAACGCTGTCATCGTGGCGAAGGCTTAAGGAGGTTTAAGCGATGGGGCTGGTGAGCTACACGTATTATAAGGACTCATACATGGGCGAGCCGGTCCCGTCTGACGACTTCCCGAGATACGAAAAACGGGCAGAGATGCTCATACTGTCAGTGATTAAGCGATCGGCGTCTCAGGTGGCCTCTTTACCGGAGGCCACCCGTGAGGCTGTCGAGGACGCTATCTGTGTGCAGATCGATTATTTGTACGAGTATGGCATCGGGGTCGCATCCTACGGCATGGAAGCCGGAGGAGGGTTTACGGTGGGTAAAGTTTCCGTTAACAACGGTGCGGCATCCAAGGCGTCGTCTGGCGCTAAGTCCATGATCGCGCCGGGCGTGTGGGTCTATCTTGAGCAGACGGGCCTGCTCAACCCTGCGGTCGATGTGGCACCGGAGCCGTGGCCTGCTCTCAGGGGGTGGTTTTAATGGCGTTAAGGCATATCCCGGAGCGGATGCTGCATGATACGGCCACTTTTTACGTCGTGTCCGGCATGGACAGGTATCAGGAAAAGACATACGACACATACGATGTCACACATGTGCACTTGCAGAATGACACAAGTGTGATCAAAAGTACCGACAACGAGGAGGTGCAGCTCAAGGGGATCCTGTTTGTGGACGGCAGACGAAGCACGCCACAGCTGGATTATACCACCCTGCAGGCGTCATCTCTCGCAGAGGGTGACACGATGCGGGTGGTGGTGACAGATGCAAGCGGCAGGGTCGCGGGTGACTTTGCTGTTATGACGGTGGACGGAGTGCCTGATGTCCCGGCGACATCGGTACATCACTGGGAGCTGGGGCTTGTGTAATGGCAGTTATCGTCAAAACTGATCGCCAAAAGATGCAGCGGGTCATGGACAAGGCCACTGATCTGGCCAAGTATGCCGTGGCGGAGCAGATGCTGGCGGATAGTGAGCGCTTTGTGCCTTACTCTGCCGGATCCAGCCAGAGCGCCGGCAACCTCCGCGAGAGCGGCAAGATCGTCCAGGGTGAAAATGGGTCGCTTTATATCGTGTGGGATACGGTCTATGCGCTGTATCAGTGGTATGGTGTGCGCGCGGATGGCACACACCGGGTCCGCAACTACACGACGCCGGGCACCGGCAAGCAGTGGGTCGAGACGGCCAGAGCGCAGTACGGCGACAGGTGGCACGAGATCGCGCAGAAGTCTTTTGATAAGGGGCTACAATGAGCAATTTTATTGACGGCATACTGCAGAAGATTGCAGACTATATAGACGACGAGATCGAGCCCTTTGCTAAGGTCGTGTTCGGATCAGACCCGCCTAATAATGGGATCTGCATGATCCAGAGCACGGGCGCACCTACGGACACGCATCTGGACAAGGGCATGGTGTACAGGGTGCCTGTGGTCCTTAACGGCAAAAACACCAACCAGCTGACGCTTTTGACGGATCTCACAAAGATCCACGAGGAGCTGACGCGCAAAACAAACTATGCGGCGTTTGGGACGGACGCGTGCCAGGTTACAGACATCGCCACCACATCAACGCCGTCAATTATCGGACGGGAACAGAACAGCCAGTGGATCTGTGGCTCGTCGTTTGACATTTTCTTCTACTGGCGGAAAGGATAAAGCGATGGATGCTACAGCTACCGACGTAGCTAACTACGTCAAGCCTGAGATCGTGCCGGTGTACAAGTACACGGCAGAGATCGACATCACGCCCCAGGGACCTGCACGTACCTGGGCGCCTCTGTGTGCTGGCTTCAATAATATCTCAGAGGCCATGAACGAAACCGTGCAGCAGTATTTCTTCCTGTGCGGGAGGGGTCAGGCGGTCAACTATGTCACGGGTATGGCTCCGGCCATGACCTTCGCGGGCATCCGCGTGATCGGTGATCCGGCGCAGGATTACATGTTTGTGCAGAAGTACGAGCTGATGTCCAAGCGCGACACGCATTTCCGGCTGACCAGGACGGCAGAGGACGGCACCGCGAGCGTGGTCAGCGCCAACGTCACTTTTGCGAACCTGAGCGATGTGAGCGGTGGCACGACAGACGGATCCGCGATAAGCGTCGAGATGCGCTTTAATGGCGCGCCTTACCTGGGCGACGCCTGGGCGACAGCGCCGACGGCATACAGTGTGACCAACAATCTGACCAACGTCACCAACAGCAACACCGCGACGAGCGAGACGAGCGGCACGCCGTATAGCGGCACGCTGACACCGACGTCGACGTATGAGATGAGCTCTGTCGTCATCACGATGGGCGGCACGGACATCACATCGACGGCGTACACGTCTGGGACGGGCGCCATCAGCATTGCATCGGTGACAGGTAACATCGTCATCACTGCGACGGCTGTACCGGGGACCTAATACTTAAGTATATAACTTAAGTATATGCGGAGGAGCTCCAGACGGGGCTCCTCTTTTTTCAGAGAGAGGAGAGAGAGGGGATGTACCAAATAACGCGAAATCACATTGTCGAGGACTTGCAGATCACCGACAAGGGTACCGGGGAGGAGCTTGTGCTGTCTGTCGATCTTAATGTCGACGCGATCCTTAAAAGGTATTATGAGGCGGCAGGAGCCTTTACAGAAGCCCAAAAGGTAGCCAGACAGAAGCCAACCGAGAAGAACATCGAAGCATACGGTGCGGCGATCCTGGCCTTTTTTGAGGTGATCTTCGGGGCAGACCAGACCAGCAAGCTTGTCAATTTTTACGGTCAGGCATACAGCGAGATGCTGGCGGATGTGGTCCCTTTTATCAATGACGTGGTGGTGCCTAAGGTAGCAGAGGCTCAGCAGCGCATCATGCAGCAGTATCAGCATGTTATGCAACCGAAGCGATGAAACCCTATGCAGACCTGCCTGCGTCTGTCGAGTATAACGGGGAGACGTACCCGGTCGACTATTCTTACGGCGTCTTTTTTGCTGTGGCGGATCTCCTGCAGGATGATCGGCTTATGCAGGCACAACAGCTGCGGCTTGCGCTCGATATGTTCGTCGGGCCGGAGGCTCCCGCGGATCCTGAGCTGATCCGGGCGATCTACGACCAAGTGAAGGATGACAGGCCGAAGCCAGACGGGCCTAAGTACATGGATATAGAGCAGGACTGGCCATATATTTGTGCGGGCTTTATGCAGGCGTATGGCATAGACCTGTATGCCGATAAGACCATGCACATTTTACAGTTCCGGGCGCTCCTGGAGGGGCTGCCGGACAATACAAAGCTGTCCGAGATCATCGGGATCCGGGCGGCAGAGATCCCTGCAGCGAATAAATACAACAGCAAAGAGATCGCAAGACTGACAAGGCTCAAGGCGGTCTATGCGCTGCGGGGGACGGGTAAGGACTTCCAGACCGGGCTTGCCGGTCTTTTTGATCTGTTGGAAGCGAGGGCAAAGCAGTGAACGACGTCGGCAGCGTAAAATATAAGGTCGAGCTGGATGACAGCGGCATCGATCAGGAGGTCGACAAGGCCGAGTCAAAGCTGTCCAGTAAATTTGGCTCAGCTGCCAAGGGCATAGCTGCCGGTGTCGGCAAGGCCGCGATCGGTGCCGTGGCGGCAGGGACTGCCGCTGTCGGAGCTTTTGCCAAGGCATCTGTCGACGCTGGTATGACCTTTGACTCGTCAATGTCCCAGGTGGCCGCCACCATGGGCAAGACCGTCGACGAGATCGCGGACCTGCGTGACTTTGCCCAGGAGATGGGCAGCAAGACCGCATTTTCTGCGACAGAAGCGGCTGACGCTCTCAATTATATGGCGCTCGCTGGTTATGACGCTGAAACAGCGATGAACATGCTGCCGAACGTCCTAAACCTTGCGGCGGCTGGCGGCATCGAGCTTGCATCCGCGTCTGATATGGTCACGGACGCGCAGTCTGCTCTGGGCTTGTCACTGGAAGAAACGGCGGCCATGGTCGATCAGATGGCTGCTGCGTCCAGCAAGTCCAACACGAGTGTCGAGCAGCTGGGCAACGCAATTTTGACTGTCGGTGGAACCGCTAAGACGCTAAAAGGCGGCACAACAGAGCTTGCCACCGTGCTGGGGCTGCTCGCAGATAACGGCGTCAAGGGCGCTGAGGGCGGAACGGCTCTGCGTAATATCATGCTGTCGCTGCAGAATCCGACAGACAAAGCGGCGGAAGCACTAAAAGCCCTGGGCGTCGAGGCTTATGACAGTCAGGGCAATTTCAGAGCCATGGAGGATATATTCCAGGACTTTAACAAAGCCCTGGACGGAGCGTCCGACGCAAAGAGGTCAGAAGCCCTCAGTGCAATCTTTAACAAAGTGGACCTTAAGAGCGTTAATGCTCTTATGGACACCAACGTCGAGCGCTGGCATGAGCTCGCGGGAGCTATCGACAGCAGCCAGGGCGCCGCTGAGAAAATGGCCAGCACTCAGCTCGACAATCTGGCTGGTGATATAACGCTTTTACAGTCTGCCCTTGAGGGCGCCAAGATCGCGGTGTCTGATGGGCTCACGCCACAGCTCCGTGAGTTTGTGGAATTCGGGACGGACGGCCTGTCGAAAGTAACAGAGGCCTTTAATACTGACGGCGTCTCTGGCGCGATGGATGCGCTGGGTGGGATCCTGGCTGACGCAGTTGTGATGATCGGCGAGAAAGCCACCGAGATGGTGGACGTCGGGATAAAGCTGATCTCATCCTTTTGCGAGGGGCTGATCTCTGCTATCCCTGATCTCCTGCCGATCGTGACAGACCTGATCTTACGACTGGCGCAGATGTTTATTGATATGGCGCCGGAGCTGGTCCGGGTCGGCCTCGACCTTATAGTCCAGCTGGCGCTGGGGATAGCGCAGGCACTGCCTGAGCTGATCCCTGCCGTGGTCGACTGCATCCTTGAGATCGTGGACGTGCTGACAGACCCGGACAACCTTATGATGCTGATCGATGCGTCGATTGCCATTATCATAGCCATCGCGGAGGGATTGATCGAGGCGCTTCCGAAGCTGATTGAAAAGGCGCCGGTCATAATTGAGCATCTGGTGACAGCTTTGATTAAGGCAGCCCCGAAGCTGGCGATGGCCGCGGCAGAGCTTATAGTCACCCTGGTAAAATGCCTTTTTGATAATCTTCCGAAGATCCTGGACAGTGGCGGCAAAATAGTCACGACCCTGATCCGGGGCATCCGCGATTATTTCAGCCAGCTGCCCGAGATCGGCAAGCAGGTCGTCCAGAAGGTAAAGGACGGCATAAAGAGCCTTAATCCGCTGCAGTGGGGACGCGACCTCATCGACAGCTTTGTGCAGGGTATCACGGGTGCGGTCGGCAAGGTCTGGGATGCGGTCAAAGGTATTGCCAGCGGCATCCGGGACTTCCTGGGCTTCTCCGAACCGGAAAAAGGACCGCTGTCTGACTTCCACCTTTTCCCGAAAGACATGGTCGACCTTTACGCGCAGGGCATAGAGGATAATGCCTATAAGGTCACGGATGCGGTGGAAGGACTGGCTGGAGACGTCGCGCTGGGCTTTAACAGCGATATCAACTATAACCTGCCGGATCTGGCGGGATATGCGGCAGACCTGTCCGCGTCAATCACCGGCACAGGATCCACACGGATCGAGGTGCCTGTCATTATAGACGGCCGAGAGGTCGCCAGAGCATCCGCCTGGTATATGGGCGAACAGCTCGCCTGGGAGGCAAGATGATCACACCGCAGGACATACAGCAGGCCACGATGTACATCGATGGCGTGGACATATACAACGTTGGGGCGTTAGTCGAGAGCTTTAAGGTGAGTGCCACAGCGATCGCAAATACCGCCTATCAGGGCGTGGACAGTACGGACTTTAACGTGCTGTCAACGGTCCGCGGGATGCGCATGATCACCGTGACGCTTTTCTATAAGGCAACGACACGGCGAGAGCTCGCGCTCAAGAAGACAAAGATCGACAACGCGCTGGGCAAGGGCAAGATCAATCTGGACCTGCCTGACGGCTTCTCATACTGGGCGTATCTTACCTCAGCGGGTGAGGAGCAGACCATGGGTGTTGAGGGTCAGGACATTATCGCCCTGTGCACCTATACCCTGCAGGGCATCCGGCACGGTGAGCTTAAGCGTGTGGGGTCGACGCAGGTGCTTACGTCTGCGGATCTGGTCTTTGAGTGCGAGAGCGAGGCGCCGCTGACGGACTGCAGGATCACGGTGCACAGCACCGCCGCCCAGAACAGCCTGACAATCGGGACGGTCACGATCACAAATGTCGCTTATAACGACACTGTCGTGGTCGACGGGATTGAGAAAAGGATCCTGCAGAACGGAGCACCGTGCGCGGGTAACATGTCCTTCGTTAAGTTCCCGAAGCTTACACCCGGCACGAATACCCTCGCGCGGTCCGGCTATAACACTTACGTCGTCGAGTATTATCCCATCTACTAAGGAGCCGCATGCTTACACTATACCACAACAACCGAGAGATCCCGCTGGACACCACCGAGTATTATGTCCGAGAGCTGGCCAGCGGCATGGATGAGGTGATCTTTGACCTGTCGATCTGGGATCCTAACTATGCCCTGATGGCCGAGGAGGAGAACATCGTCGACCGTGGCGGGCAGAGGTATCTGGTCAAGCAAGTGGACGCCGGAGCTGTCACGGCGAAGGTGGTCTGTCAGCTGGATCTCGATGAGTGGAAGGCGTCCATGCTGGTGGGGTATAACTCCGGCAGTAAAACCGTGGCGCAGCAGATCGAGGCCATAAAGCCCACGGGCTGGACGGTGAACAACCACAGCGGCGTCACGATCAGCAGGACGTTACACGGTGACTTTACGCCGCTGCAGGTATGCGAGGAGTGCCGGAGCACTTATCAGGTCTATATCAGGTGGGATAACAAGAACAAGGTCTGCCACATCTATAAGCAGGCGCTGGGTACGCCTGTGGGTGCTTTTGCGACCCGTGAGCTTAACCTCAAAGAGATCAACTACAAGGGTAAGAGCACTAATTTTGCGACCCGTCTGTATGCGTATGGCAAGGACGGCTTAAGCTTTAAGGACATAAACAACAACAAGCCATACGTCGACAATAATACCTATTCGAGCCGGGTGATCTGCGCATACTGGCAGGATGATCGCTACACAGACAAGCAGAGCCTCCTAAACGACGCCATCGAGCATCTGGCAAAGCTTGCGGTGCCTGAGAGGTCCTACGACTGCGCGATCGTCGACCTGCAGGCGACAAACCCGGAGCAGTACAACAATCTCGATTTTTCGCTCTTTACGACGGCCACGCTGATCGATGACATCAAGGGCACCGCTGTCGATTATATGGTCGTCGAGCGGCACGTGTGGCCGTATCACCCGGATCACAATGACGTGATCTTTAATAGTGCGCCGATCAAGATCCAGAACACGGTGATCCAGATCGAGGATGAGCTTACCAACCCTAACAGCACATTCCAGCAGATCCTGCAGGCCGAAATCGACCTTGTGACGGACTGGCTTACGGATAACAACAGCCACTGCTATATCACCCAGAACGCTGACGGGACGATAAAGGATTTTATCTTTGTCAACGGTGATGAGCCTATACAGACAGCGACGCAGGTCATGCGGATCAATGCGTCAGGTCTGGGCTTTTCAAAGACAGGCGTGAACGGTCCCTACACCAACGCTTTTGTGTTTGACAGTACAATGGGCGGTCATCTGGTCGCTGACTTTATTACAGCCGGGCACATGGTCGCTGACCGGATCCAGGGCGGTACGCTGGAGAGCATCGACTCCACGACGATCGGTGGGGTGACGTACAAGAATTTCAACTTGAACATGAGCACCGGCCTGCTGCAGGCTGTAAAGCTGGCCATAATCACGCAGTATTTTTCACTGACCGAGGACGGCAAGATCACGTCGATGGAGCCCGCGCAGCACTCTGTCACATACCAGGGCGAGACATACAACTATTTTCGATCAGTGCTCAATAGCTCTGAGTTCAAGCTGGAATACTGCAAAACGTTAAACGGGCCAGAGTCATATCTGATTTTTATGCTCCACGAAAGCCCGGTTTCTGGCAGGATCAATCAAGCCGAGATCCTTGCGGATGAGATACTGATCAAGCCTCTGCGTGATAACGTGACGAATATCAGGATGGAGGGCGCCGGAAGCACATTAACAGCCGATAATTTAGCATCATACGGCTTTAATGCTGGAGGCTCAAGTATAAACGACGCGCACGTGGACTTTGAGGCGGGTGATGTGCTCGTGCATGCTGGCGTATACGTGTCTGTAGAAGACAGTAACCTTAACCCGCACAGCGCGTTTAATGGCACGATACAGGACGCTAACGGGATCAATCACAGCGTGATAAACGGTATTATTCTGGACGATGAGATAACGCCCTAAAAGGAGAGAACCTATGGCAATCCAGTCTGTAAAACTTAACCTTATACCGGGCTCAGTCCTTCCGGTTGTAAACGTCAGCCAGTACGATGACAAGCGCACCTTTTTGCTGGACGTGTACGAGGGCCAGAGTACCTACGACCTTACGGGGAAGACCGTCGAGATCAGAGGCACAAAGCCGGACATGCACGGCTTTGACTACGGCACAGCGGACGGGGTGATCTCTGTTAGCGGTAACACCGTGACGGTAAGTACCACGCAGCAGATGACCGCTGTTGGCGGCCAGACGATCGCAGAGCTGCGTATAAAGTCCAGCGGTGTGGTATTGGGTACAATCAATTTTATCATCGCGGTGGAGCCGTCTGCGCTGTCTGACGACACGATCATATCAGACACAGACATCCCCGTTATTGAGAGATATCTGCAGGACATTGTCGATGACTGCGAGGCGTATGCCCTTATTGCTGAGGGCTGGGCTGTAGGTACGCAGGGTGGCTCCGCTGTGAGCTCAAGCTCGCCGTACTACCACAACAACGCTAGCTATTACAGCGGCCAAGCGGCCAACAGCGCAACGAGCGCCGGTAACAGCGCATCGTCTGCAAGCGGGAGCGCCACATCTGCCAGTAATAATGCCCTTAAGTCTGAGGGCTATGCCGTGGGCAAGCAGAACGGGTCTGCTGTGGGCTCTGGGAGCCCGTACTATCACAATAATGCGGACTATTATAACTCACAGGCGGCAGGGTCAGCGACTGCCGCAGGCAACAGCGCAACAGCGGCAGCCGCTGACGCTCTGGAGGCCGAGGGCTATGCTGTAGGCACCCAGAACGGTACGCCTGTGGGCTCCGGGTCGCCATACTACCATAACAATGCCAAGTACTACTCAGAGCAGGCAGATCCCACCACACTGGCATCCCTGACGGATGTCGAGCTGTCGTCACCCTCAAATAATCAGGTGCTTAAGTATGACTCAGTGTTGGGCAAGTGGGTGAACGGGACCGGAGGAGGGTCTGGTGTGCCCTCTGGCGGCACAACCGGTCAGGCGCTTACTAAGCGCAGTAATACGGACGGCGACGTGCAGTGGTCGGATGTTGCAACTCCTAATGACTTAAAAGCGAAGTGGGATAACTCCTCTCAGAAAGTGGCGGGGGCGTATAATCTGTTGCCGAGCATGGCGACATCACAAGTGAAGAACAATGTCACAATGGTTGCGAATGCTGACGGTTCAATCACTCTTAACACCGATGCAAACGGCGCGTCTGCTGATACTGAAGTAATGTTTTTTGGTGTGTCTGGAAATGCTGCCGGAGCGCGACCGATAGGAGATATTGTACCGGGACGAGCATATAAATTTGTTTGTAAAAACTTTGATAAAGTAAAAAATGGTTCTACATTAGGCACAATGTTCTTTGATAGCTGGGATAATAATAGTCAAAATTTTTACATGGGCTATTTTTATGCAGGAACCGATGGCGCTGTATTAAACATCCCAAGCACAGCGCAAAAGTATATGTGCTCTGCGTTGATACCATCAGGAACAGTGCTTAGCAATGTAACGCTTTCCGCTATGATCACGCCTGATCTCACAGCCACCTCCGATGATTGTGTGCCATATTGTATGAGTAATAGGGAGCTGATGACAGAGATGCCTGTGGTGAAAAGCGTATCCGGGACGATGTCAGACACTATTAACACTAACGTTTTTGTTAGTTATCCAACAGGTTTTGATGGGAGTAATAGCATAGTAATAGGGTTCCGCGTAAAAAGCAATGTTAATAATAATTGGTATTCAAACACACCAGCGGTAACAGTAATCTCTAATGACGGTAATGGCGTCCGAATTGCATCGTCACAAGCAGATTTTTTAAGTACTCCTTTTGTTATAGCGCTCATGAAAGTGTAAGTGCGCATAAACCAAAAATAAGTAGGATAAAATCAGGTGCCGCGAGATTGCTTTCGGAATTAAATGTTTAACTGAAATCTGTATGATCATAATAGCAGTCATATATTTGTTTGAAAAATAATAAGGAGGAAAAAAATCATGTACTACGTCACAGGATTACAGCACACAAAATCACAGGGCAAGATCGTAATGGGAACGACTGAGTATCCCGATCACGACGCGGCGAAAAACAAGTGCAACAGTGAGTGGAATTATGCCTACGCAAGCGATGATTTCATCGGGCTTGTGCTTGTTGTGTATGATGACACGGGACGCAAAGACGAGGAGCTGTCATGTAACTATGTGAAGGTAGGGCCTGTGGAGCAGAACGCACAGCCTGCGGGAGAATAAGAAATCAATCCTGTGGTGGCGGAATAGGTAGACGCTTATGGGGAAGTCTGTAAGAGAATTGACGGTCTGACGAGCGGGGAGGACTTTTTACATTTTAGTCAATTCTTATGTAAGGTGCAAATCCTTACCCACGGGAATTTAGGAGGGTCAAATAAATGGATGAGAAGGACTTCATCACCAGAGGCGAGCATGCAGAGTTCTGCGAACGTGTGGACCGTGAGGATGAGCGGCAAAACCGTCGCCTGTCAGAGCTGGAGCAGACCGTGAAGCAAATCAATGAGCTGGTCACATCGGTCAAGGTGTTGGCCGTCAATATGGAGAACATGGCCAAAGAGCAGACGAAAATGTCCGAGCGCCTGACGGAGATCGAGCAGAAGCCAGCAAAGAGATGGGACACTGCCATCGGTGCGCTCATAAGCGGGATCGTGGGGCTTCTCATAGGTCTCCTGGGCGCGGGGGTGATCCATTGATGCGGCGCAGGCTTAAGGCCCTGGACAAGTATGTCATTTTCTCGATCACGGTGACGGTCCTCTATACGGTGGCGGAGTTTATCACATCGACGATCACCGGCGTCGAGAAGACGACCCTCACGGCCTGCGTATATGGGTTTTTTGCCGGGGAGATCGTTACGGCAGGGCTTATAAGGATCTTTAAGATAAAGGGAGGAGACTGATCATGGAATGGCTTGTTAATAACTGGGTCCTGCCGGTCTGTGCTGTCTGCGCTGTGGTGTCCATCATCGTGACGATCCTGCAGTTTAGCCAGAAGCCCACAGAGGAGCAGGTGAGAGCCATCAAAGAGTGGCTTCTGTATGCGGTCACGATGGCCGAGAAGGAGCTGGGCAGTGGAACCGGCAAGCTTAAGCTCAGGCAGGTGTATGACATGTTCCTGCAGCGCTTCCCATGGGCCGCGAAGGTCGTAAGTTTTGACCAGTTCAAGTGGTGGGCCGAGGAGGCACTGGCCGAGATGAAGCAACTGCTGGCATCCGAGGGCAGCGCTGTGCGGACGTTTTTGGAGGATAAAGGATGAGAGGCATTGATATATCACATCACCAGGGGGCGATTGACTGGAAGACACTCAAAGCGGAGTCCGGCATCGGCTTTGTCATTATGAAAGCCATGTTTGAGAACGGCCACGGGAAAGAGTCAGCCTTTGAAGCTAACTATGCAGGAGCGGCAGGGCTTAAGCGTGGGGCGTACCTGTATAGCATCGCCAGGACACCACAGGAGGCTCAGCTGGAGGCCGAAGATTTTGTCAGGATCCTGGCGAAGCGCAAATTAGAGTATGGCTGCTGGCTGGATCTGGAGGACCGGAGGCAGAGGGTCCTGTCCAAGGCAGAGCTGACGAAGATCATCGACGTCGAGGCGTCGATTATACTGGCGGCGGGGTATCCCTGCGGGATCTACAGCAATAAGGACTGGTACAACAATGTACTGGACGGCAAGGGCCTGCAGGAGCGCTATGACTTCTGGATCGCCAGATACCCGCGGGAGGATTACGGCGCCGTAAAAGAGTCCCTTGCACCGCATGGCTGGGCCAAGATCTGGCAGTATTCCAGCAAGGGGAAGGTCCCGGGGATCAACGGCAACGTGGATCTGGACATAGAGATGGACGACCTGGCGGATCTCAGGCCAACAGGCAACCCGTATGCGGCGCCTGAGAAAAACCTCAAAGAGGGATCCCGCGGCAACGATGTGCGGTGGCTGCAGTATGAGCTCAACCTCCGCGGGGCGAAGCTTGTCATCGATGGTCACTTTGGGCTTAAGACGGACGCGGCTGTACGGTCATACCAAAATCAGCACGCTCTGGTCTGTGACGGGATCGTGGGACCGCGTACCAGGGCGGAGCTTCTTACTGGCAAATAGCGCTCTCGCGTGTGGCGCTTTTGCAACAATCCTTTTTCTCTCTTTCTGTGTGCCGGGGCTGGTCTGATAACAGATCAGTCCCATTTTTTGTTACAAGTTGTTACAAGATTTTTGGACTTGTAACGCCACTTGTAACAGCACACAGCCCGCATAAACAGCGGCTTCTTGTGCTTTTTAACAAT
>Ga0310786_10001549_pt1 | contig 37023 bp, 28 predicted proteins | sample AusTroGonzalo_MG_FD_203881 | JGI IMG/M metagenome (GOLD analysis project Ga0310786, IMG submission 203881) | Bovine rumen microbial communities from tropical cattle in Woodstock, Queensland, Australia - Gonzalo_03 (v2) (version 2) | ecosystem: Host-associated > Mammals > Digestive system >... | reverse complement strand
ATGTCGAAAAGGGCAATGCAACAGCTTGGGAATTATACTGAAGTAAATTTATTCCTTCGTGGCGTGGTGCCACTGATTGGCCTGAAGTCTACGACGGTGAAATACGTTAGAGACGAGAGGATTGCTGGAAAATCTAAATATCCGCTCCGGAAGATGCTGAGTTTTGCCTGGGATGGAGTGACGTCGTTTAGTGTGAAACCGATCAAGATGGTGAGGTCTAGCGGGATTATCTTTTCGCTAATCAGTATTGCAGTGATGATTTATGCAATCGTGATGTGGGCTAGCGGGCAGACAGTAAGTGGCTGGACATTCACAATTTGTTCGATTTGGTTAGTGGCTGGCATCCAGATGATTGCGATTGGAATTATTGGCGAGTATATTGGGAAGATTTATGCCGAAACGAAACGAAGACCAAGGTATTTTGTAGAAGAAGTTTTAAATGAAGGAGGAAAAGATGGAAAGTAACGTAAAGAACCTAATCTTAGGAGCTGGTCTTTCGGGCTTAACGACGGCTTATTATCTTGGGGATGATTACTTGATTTTGGAAAAAGACAGTACGCCGGGTGGCTACTGTAGGACTATCCCAAACGAAAGATACGTTTGGGACTATGCGGGGCATTTCTATCATTTTCAGACAGAGAAATATAAGAAACTCTTCCTAGATTTAGTTGATGAAAACGAAATTATTAGACAAAAGAAAAATACGAAGATTTTTTATAAAGATAAATTGATCGAGTATCCATTCCAGACAAATATTCATGAGCTTGAAAAAGATGAGTTTATGGAATGTCTTTATGATCTTTATTTTAGAGAAGAGAAGGAAGATTTTGAGAACTTCCTTGACATGCTTTATGCCAAGTTTGGTAAGGCAATTGTAGAGAAATTTCTCCGCCCATACAATGAGAAGCTTTATGCTACAGATTTAACGAAGCTCGATAAAGACGCGATGGGTAGGTTTTTCCCGTATGCAGATTTTAGGCAGGTGATGGAGAGCATTGGGAACCGAAAGAAAGAGACATATAATGATGATTTTATGTATCTTAAGAAAGGCACGGGATATTTCATCGATAGGTTGTTTGAAAAGATTGATGGTAGCAAGGTGAGGTTTAACGAGGCGGCCGTAAGTGTGGATCTTGCTAATAAAGTCGTGACAACTGATGCTGTGAATAAATACCACTACGAAAATTTGATTAATTCGATGCCATTTAATGAGTTCTTGAAGATTTGCGGTGAAGCGGAGCTTGCTAGTGAATTGTCGTATAATAAGGTGCTCGTATTAAATCTTGGGTTTGATGGGCCGTCGCCTAGGTTTAAGGATGAACACTGGGTATATTTCCCAGACAAAAGTTTGAATTTCTATAGAATTGGCTTCTATAATAATATCCTTCGCCAGGATGAACTAAGTGTATATGTAGAGATTGGGTTTAATAAGGTTGTAGATGAAAAAGATATTGATGTAGAGGCGGAGCTTGCAAAGGCGCTTGAAGGGATGAAACGTGTCGGTATGATTGATGATTCGATGAAGCTTGTTGATAAAAATATCCTCTTGATGGATCCGGCCTATGTTCATATTTCGACGATTGAGAATGAAAAGGTTGAGAAGAAGTTTGCCGAGCTTGAGGCGCAGAATGTTTATATGCTAGGTAGATATGGCAGATGGACTTATAACTGCATGGAAGATTGCGTGGGGCTTGCGGATAAGTTGGTGGAAAAACTGAAAGATGGAAAATAGAAAAGTCTTACTGATAAGAAGTGTTGATACGGGGGAGTTTGGTGGGGCAGAAGTCTACCAAACGAAGCTTGGTGAAGTTTTGAGAAATAATGGGTTTGAACCGGTAATTGTAACTACGTCTGAAGGGCTACTCTTTGATGCGAAGAAGAAAGGTTTTAGAGTGGTGCGTGCGCCAAGAGTGCAGAGGCAAAACTGGAGCGGAGTGAGGAACTTTTTGTTTCCGCTATATGTTTTGGAGCAGAGGAAACTGACAAAGTGGTATAAACAGTTGTTTGTTAAAGAGAGGCCGGCTGTAATTAATGTTCAATCCAAGGATGAATGGATTGCAGCGACGAGAGCGGCGAAGGGGTTGGGAATTAGGGTACTCTGGACGGACCACGCAGACTTTAGAAGTTGGGTGCTCGTAAATGTGAAGGTGAAATATAAGAATGCGATTGGTAAGTGGATTTTGAAGTGTGCAAAAGACGCGTATAAAATCATGGTGATTTCGGAAGCGGAGAAGAAGTGGTTTGAGCAGAACGTCTGTAAGATGGAGAATATGATGGTAGTAAAGAATGGTGTGGTGGATGAGTTTGAAAAATATAAAAAGGTGAAGGTAAACCCGAAGAAATTCTGTTTTGTAGGGAGACTAGTTAAAGAAAAAGGTATTGAAGAACTTCTCGATGCATTTTCGAGTGTGAAGGAAAGTGAAAAGAAAGCTGAATTGGTACTCTGCGGTGGGGAGAAGGATGAGGTGAAAGTTCCTGGTGTGGAAGCGCTTGGGAGAGTTGATGATGTTTTGCCGGTTTTGGCGGAATGTGGAACGTTTGTACTGCCTAGTTATAATGAGGGAATGTCACTTGCGCTGCTTGAGGCAATGATGATGGGGAAGACAATTATTACGACTGATATTAAAGGCGTGAAGGAATTAATCAAAGACAAAGAAAATGGCATTTTGGTATCGGTAAAAGATGCGGAAGCACTAGAAAAGGCGATGATTTATGTGCTGAATAATCCAGAAAAGAGCGCAAAGATGGGTGAAAAAGCGAGAAAGAAATACGAAGAGGAATATGACTTCTCAGAGATTTTTGCGAAAAGAATGCTACCGCTATATAATATAGAAAAGGAGAAATAATGAAAGTACTACTTACTGGTGGAACAGGTTACATTGGTTCCCATACCGCAGTTGAACTCTTGAAGCAGGGTTATGAAGTTGAAATAATGGACAATCTTTTTAATAGTAAGATTGAGGTTCTTGATAAAATCGAATCAATTACTGGTGTGAAGCCAAAATTTTACAAAGTGGATCTTCTTGATAAAGAGGGGATGGACGAGCTGTTTAAGAACGGCGGATATGAACTTGTAATTCATTTTGCTGGACTAAAAGCTGTGGCAGAGTCGGTAGAAAAACCATTGAAGTATTATGAAAATAATGTGGGCGGTACGATTAATCTTCTTGAGTGCATGAAAAAGTATGGTGTGAAGAAACTAATCTTCTCGTCTTCGGCGACGGTTTATGGTGATCAGGATGGCGTGAAGTTGACTGAGGATATGCAAACCGGTGTTGGGATTACGAATCCTTATGGTGAAACCAAGCATGTAATTGAAGAGATTTTGAAAGATGTGGCTGAGGCGGAACCAGATTTTGAGGCTACGATTTTGCGTTACTTTAATCCGGTGGGCGCACATGAGTCTGGACTTCTGGGTGAAGATCCAAATGATATTCCAAATAATTTAATGCCAATTGTAATGAAAGTTTCGACTGGTGAGATTCCGGTTCTTAATGTGTACGGAAGTGATTATGATACGCCAGATGGTACTGGCATGCGTGATTACATCCATGTAGTAGATCTTGCGCGTGGACATGTGGCGGCGGCAAGCAAAATGAAGTCGGGTATATCGATTTACAATCTTGGTACTGGTGAGGCGACGTCAGTACTTGAAATGGTAGCAGCTTTTGAGAAGGCAAGTGGCGAGAAGTTGCCATACCAGTTTGCACCAAGAAGGGCAGGAGATCTTGCAAAGGTATTTGCCGATGCGAGCAAGGCTGAGAGGGAGTTAGGCTGGAAGACTGAACTTACAATCACCGACGCGATGAATGATACGATTAATTATTTGAGAAAAAACGCGTAATGAAAAAACCATTAGTTTCCGTAATTGTGCCGGTTTATAACATTAAGGATTACGTGAAGGCGTGCCTTGATTCTTTGGTGCAGCAGGATTATGAAAACTATGAGGTCATAATTGTTGATGACGGTTCGACGGATGAGTCGGTTGGGATTTGCGATGAATACGCGAAAGCAAACAAGAATTTTAGGGTGATTCACAAGAAAAATGGTGGTTTGTCTGACGCGAGAAATGCAGGCATTCTGGATGCGAAAGGCGAATATATTTGCCTAGTGGATGGGGATGATAGGGTAAGAAAGAATTTTATCAGTGAACTTGCCCATACGCTTCTTGATAATGAGGCGGATGTTGCGATTTGTGGGTTTAATGACGAACATCCAGAGAAAAAGGTAATAAGTGGGGAGCAGGCAACGATTGACCTTCTGGTGGGGCAGGAAAACTTGGAAGTAGTAGCGTGGAATAAAATCTATAAGAAAAGCATTTTTGTCGAAAATGAGATTTTTTATCCAGTGGGAAAGAATCATGAAGACAACTTGACGACTTATAAGCTTCTAGCTGCGGCGAAGAAAGTGGCATACACTTCGAAGTCACTATATATTTATAATGATAGTCGTGCGGGTAGTATTATGGAGACCTCTAAAAAAGAGGAGCAGTTGATGGCGCGTGAGAAGGCGGCCGAGGAAGCGGTGAAATACTTTAAGGATGACAAGCGCAAAGGGCTCGGGGCGGCGGCAGAAGTGTCGGTGCTACTTTCTAAATACGCTTTTCTAGATTTTGCGGTCGGAAAAAAGATTGATAAAAAGTATCAAAAAGAAATGCTAAGGTGGCTTAAGAAGAATTGGAAGTATTACAAAAAGAATAAGATGCTTTCAAAGAAGCTAAAAGCATATGGTGCGCTCAGCACTTCGATGGGTGGTATATTATATATACTGTTTAGAAAAATTAAACACGAAAGATAAATTAGGACCAAAGCTTGAGGTAGGCATCTGCGATTTTGCCTGGGTTGCCTTCTTTTGCAATTTTGCCGTCTTCAATAAGAATAGCGCGGTTGCAATACTTGCGGACGTTGTCCATCGAGTGGGTAACTAGGATAACAGTCTGGTTTTTAGTCTTGAGTTCTTCGAAGTACTTTTCGCATTTTTGCTGGAAAGCGGCGTCACCAACGGCGAGGACTTCGTCTAGAAGGAGAATGTCTCCGCGAGCGCGGATGGCGATGGAGAAGGCAAGACGAACTTGCATACCACTGGAGTAGTTCTTTAGTTTCTGATCCTGGAAATCTTTAAGTTCGGCAAAGTCCCAGATATCGTCATACATTTTATCCATTTCTTCGTTAGAGAAGCCAAGAAGGGCGCCATTCATATAGACGTTTTCACGGCCAGTAAGTTCTGGATTGAAGCCAACGCCAAGCTCGATGAACGGAACGAGAGTGCCGTTTACAACGATTTCGCCTTTTTCTGGGTAATAGATGCCGGCTAGAATTTTGAGAAGGGTAGATTTACCGGAGCCGTTGCGGCCAACGATACCGATGAACTCACCTTTTTTAATGTCAAAATCAAGGCCTTTTAGAACTTTTTGCTCGCGATAGCCCTTGATGCCGCGAAGGCGGTTGAAAATGGCTTGTTTCAAACCAAAGGATTGCTCGGTAGGGAGCTTGAAGCTTTTATGCAGGTTCCTAACACTGATTGCGAGCTCGCCATCGTCATTGATTTCGGTGCGTGTGCCAAGTGAACGTTTCATGCCTAGACCTCCTCCGCGAAGAATTTAGATTTGCGACGGAAAATAAGGGCGCCAATAATTAGGATGGCGATGACGAAGATGATTGGGATAATGACTAGGAAATGGTTATCCATGTAATTCCAAGCAGTGACGGTCTCATTGGTAATGAGACTAAAACGAATATCTTGAATAGCTTGTGCGATAGGATTTAAAAGAATAATCTTGGCGGCGATAGTGCTGGTCTCGGCGACCATGGCGATTGGGTAAATAATTGGCACAGCGTAGAAGAGAGCCTGAATAAGGACTTCCCAAATGGAGGTAATATCGCGATATTTAACGTTGATAGAACCAAGTAGGAAGGCGATGCCGAGAGAGAGAAGATATAGTTCGATAATAGCTGGAATAGCTAGAAGCCAGGAAAAGCTTGGGGTGACGCCATTGATGAGAGCGAAGATAATAATCACGACAAGGTTGATTAGCATGTTGATAACGGCGGTGAGGGTGGAGGAAACAACGACGATGTATTTCGGGAAGCTGATTTTGCGAAGAAGATCACCACGAACAACAATAGCTTGGATGCCTTGCATGGTACACTCGGTAAAGAAGCTCCACATGGTAGTACCACAGAGAAGGTAGACTGGATAGTGTGGAATGTCGCCACCGATTTTCAAGAGTTTAGCAAAGACGATATAAAGAATTGCAAACATCATCAGTGGGCGAAGAAGAGCCCAGAGATAGCCGAGAACGGAGCCTTGATAGCGGAGCTTAAAATCTGTCTTTGTGAGCTCCTTTAAAAGGATGCGATTTTTGCGATTCAAAACACGAGGGATACTCATATATACAATATATTATAGCATATCTTAGCTTTTCTTAGTGCGGCGGCAGGAGCGGACGAAGGAAATGCGCCAGCGAAGATGGATGGTGTGAAGCCAGAATCTTTCTTTTATGGATGGGCGTGGGCCAAGCCAGTGCTTGAGATTTTTGTAGGCGGCTTGCCAGTTGTTCCATTTAGTAGCGGATGATTTGATGGTGCTACTGTCTGTGCCAAAGTAATAGATGTAAAGTGGGGTTTTGTCGTAAGAGATTTCGCCGTTGGCATGAGCAAGGTAGTCTAGGACAAAGTTAGTATCTTCAGAAAAATTGATTTTCTCGTTGAAGAAGAGTTTATTGTCTTTAATTACAGACGCTTTGAAGAGCTTATTGTTGCAGGAATACATACGGCCATCTTTAGCTAGGAGCTTCATGATATAGGCTTTTTTAGATTCATTTTTGCCGCGCGGTTTGAGGTCGGACTGGTAGAGGTTGGTGGAGCTGTTTTCTTTGACGCGATAATATTGGTGGCCACAAACAGCGACGGAAACGTTATCTTTTTTGTAGAGATTTAGAAGTGACTCGATGAACTTTGGCTTGATTTGGTCATCGCTATCAGCAAAGCTAATATATTTTCCAGTTGCTTTTTTGAGACCATTATTCCTGGCGGTAGACTGGCCGGCGTTTTCTTGGTGAATAACCTTAAAGCGAGAATCTTTTTTGGCGTAGCCTTCGGCAATTTTGCCAGAATCATCAGTGGAGCCATCATCAATGAGGATGACTTCAAGGTTGTCGTAGGTTTGGTTTTTGATGGAATCAAGACAGGCAGGTAGGTACTTGGCTGTATTATAGATTGGGACGATGATGGAAATTTTGTCTTTCATAAGGAAATTATAGCATTATTAGTCTGTTTCGCAGAAGGTGATGGCCTTGCCATAAATGTATTCCGGGTAACCCCAATCTACAAGGATAAACTCTTGGCTTAAATTGATAATTGGAATGCGTGGAGCATCGACACGGGCGCGGTCGATACAGAGAGCGGGTTCTTCTGAAGTCTTGATTTCTTCGAGAACGACGGAGGCTTGATGATGATAGATGCCAAGAAGAGTAGTGTGGATTACGATTGCTAGTGTTGTAAGAATTACAACAATTACACCTAGGGCTTTGGATTTGATGGATGGGGTGTAGAGACGAGCAATTAGAATAATGCCGGCGAGATAGGCTGGAATGAGGATGCGTGGTGGGGTTTTGATCTGGGCGGTAGCAAGGATGTGGAGGACGGTGAAGACTACGAAAACGAGGATGATTTTGCCGGAGCCCTTTGGAATTTTCTTTAGATGCTTGATTGGATTTTTGATACCATGGACGGCGATAAAAGTAACGATGAAGTAGATAGCTAGTGGAGCGAGACACATGCCGAAGCTATAAATTAGATGGCTGATAACGTGTGGGATTTCGGTGGCTGGAGCCGCAAAGATGTCGCTGATAGCTATGTAGTCGAAGGTTTCGGCTGAAGCTGGATTGGTGGCGTAGCTGTTCATGCCTGGGCTTAGGAAGAAGCTGACGATGAAACCGATGATAGTAGTTGCGATACCGGTATAGAACCAAACTGGTGGTTTTTCGAACTGTTTGTTTTTGATTTTTTTAATATTGATCAAAATGTAGAGTGCGATGGTGGCGAGAACGGCAACTGGAGTGATAGTAGTGGACATACCAAAGAGGAAGCCAAGTGGGAGCATGAGAATGGCGAGGGTTTTTGGTTTGAATTTGAAGCCGGCGGTTTTGTCTTTTGGGTTATCGAGGAGCTTGAGATATGGAAGGGCGAAGAGACAAGTGAGGAGCGCAAGTGGGGCGTAATTATGAACCATAGAGAACTCGGAATAGAGACGGCGACCAAATGGTGAGAAGATGACGGCGGCGAAGATGCCACAGAAGACGAGTGAGTCTTTGATTTCTAGCTTTGGTTTGCGATTCAAAGCAATGTAGGTTGCAAAATAGAAGGCACCAGAAATGACGGCGACGTCGATAAGGCGGAAGAAAGTGTCAACGCCGAAACTATATTGGTAGTCAAAGAAATCAATTACGGACCAGGCGTACATATCAGTGAAGCGCCCGCTGTGCTCAAAAGCAAGGGCCATGTCCTTAAGCGGGTCTAGAGTGCCGCCGTTTGCAAGGGTGTTTGCGCCTTGATGGATATCCTCACCGGAAGTGGTGAGAAGGAAGTAGGAAATAGTGAAAAAAAGAATAGGGAGTGCGTAGAGAATGAGAGATTTGATTTGGATCTTAGTTAGTTTCTTTTTAGATGCAGCACCGAAGACGAGGCGGTCGTAGAAGATGAAATTTAGAATCATGGTAACAGCGGTGGTGAGCACGAATATGCCGGTGCTTTCGACAAATGCGTAATCAAAAGGAAGATGAATCGCATTTGAAATATTGAAAGCGAATTCATAGAGAGGAGTGATGAGCCCGAAGAGCTTGGTAACTAGTGGACTAATCGCAAGGGCGGTGAGAAAATTCCAGAGGAAGAAATTAATGATGCCGGCTTTGGTAGGACGGCGTTCTTTCCAGGTGATGCGGGAGTGAGCGAAATAGCCGATAAAGGTGGAAATAGTATAAGAAATAGCGGTAGCAAGCCAAAGCATTTCGTTGTTTTTAATGATAACGCGGGCGATAAAAGTATAGATTAGGAATTGGCAAACAGTGAGGCCGACGCCGACAAGAAGGAATTTAAGTGCGCGGATTTTAAAAGAAGGCTTGCTGGAAGTTTTCATGAATATATTATACCACCTTGCCTGTGGTATAATAATAGATATGGGAAAGATGATTTCGGTGGTGGTTCCGGTTTTCAATGAAGAAGCTGGAGTAAAAAAATTCTTAGAACAAGAGCTTGTACCGACGCTTGACGCGCTAAAATATGACGCGGAAATCATTATCGTAAATGATGGGTCATCGGACAAGACTCTAGAAAAACTACATGACGTTTCGGTTGATGAAAAAATCCCAATGAGAGTGGTTTCGTTCTCGAGGAATTTTGGGAAGGAAATCGCTTTGACAGCTGGGCTTCGCGAGGCGAAGGGTGACGCTGCAATTATGATTGATGCGGATGGTCAGCATCCGGTAGAAGCGATTCCGGTGATGATTCGTGAGTGGGAAAACGGCGCAAATGTTGTGACGGCAATTAACTCTGGTAATACCACGAAACATAAACTTGGCTCTAAAGCGTATCATCGCATGATGAAGATGCTTGGTAATAAGGGCTACGTGCCGGGAGCGATGGATTTCCGCTTGGTGGATAGGGTCGTGATTGATGAATTCAATAAATTTACAGAGAGAAACCGTCTGACGCGTGGACTAATCGACTGGCTTGGGTTTGACCCGGTTTATATTAAGGTGCAGACGAAGGGAAGGATTGGCGGTAAGCCGACCTATAGTTTCAAAAAGCTGGCAGGGCTAGCTGGGGATAGCTTGGTTTCTTCTTCCAGGACGCCGCTGATGATTTTTGGATATATTGGTGCGTTTATTACAGTAGTCTCTTTGATCTTTGGTTTGTTCATCTTGATTCAGCAATATATTATGAGTGATCCGCTTCATCTAGAATGGGCCGGCGCAGTGGCGATGAGCGTATTTGTATCGTTCCTCGTTGGTCTAGTTTTGATTTCACAGGCGATTACGGCGCTTTATATTTCGCAGATTCATGAGGAATCCAAGGACAGGCCGCTTTACGTAGTAAACAAGAAAAAATCGTTTGAGATTGGTAAGAAAAAATGAGTCAAAGTGGTGTAGTACTGCTTAGTTTTGATGTTGAGGAGTTTGACTTCCCGCACGAACGGGGAGTGGAAATTAGCTTAGACGAAGGGGTGAAGGTATCTAGCACCGGGCTAGAGCGGATTTTAGATGTTTTGAAGGCGGAGGGGGTGAAGGCGACGTTTTTCACGACGGGGAATTTCGCACGTAAAGCCCCGGAGCTCGTGAAAAGGATTGTAAAAGAGGGGCATGAACTGGCTTGCCACGGGGTGGATCATTTTGAGCCTAAGCCGACTGACCTTGCTGAGTCTAAGAAAATCGTGGAAAAAGTAGGCGGCGTGAAGGTTTCGGGCTACCGACAGCCGAGAATGCAGAAGATTGATTATGTGGAAATGGCAAAATGTGGGTATAAATACGATTCGAGTGTGAATCCAGCGTTTATCCCGGGGAGATATAATCACTTGGATACGCCGAGGAAGCCATTTAAAAAAGAGGGGATTTTGGAAATCCCGACATCGGTCGCGACTTTTGCTAGAGTGCCACTTTTCTGGTTGGCGCTACATAATTTTCCAGAGGATATGTATTATAAGATGGTAAAAATGAGTCTCAAGAAAACGGGATATTTTGCAACTTATTTCCATCCGTGGGAATTTGCGGATATTCGCGAGAGGAAAGAGGTGCCGTTTTATATTAAGAAGAATAGCGGCAAGAAACTTGCGAAGCGGCTTGAGCGTTTGGTGAAGAAACTAAAACGCGACGGGTTTGAATTTGGAACCTACGCGGAATTTGCCAAGAAGCAAGTCTAGGGATGGACAAAACAGGGGTTTTGAGGTATAATATCTAGCGTTTATGGACGATAATTATATTCGCGTAAGAGGCGCTAGACAGAACAACCTTAAGGACCTAGATGTTGATATTCCTAGAGATAAGCTGGTAATTATTACTGGTCTCTCTGGGTCTGGTAAGTCTAGTCTTGCTTTTGATACGATTTATGCAGAAGGGCAGAGGCGCTATGTGGAGTCGCTATCTTCTTATGCGAGAATGTTCCTTGGTATTATGGACAAGCCGGACGTGGATTCTATCACGGGGCTTTCTCCGGCGATTTCGATTGATCAGAAGTCTACCTCACGTAATCCGCGCTCGACTGTAGCTACAGTAACAGAGGTATATGACTATCTCCGTCTGCTTTTTGCGCGCGTAGGGGTACCACATTGTCCGATTTGTCATAAAGAGGTGAGCCGCCGTAGCGTGGAAGATATCGTAAATGAGGTAATGAAACTCCCACTTGGGGCTAAATGTATGGTGCTCGCGCCGATTGTCTCGGCAAAGAAGGGTGAATTCTTGCATATTGCAGAGCAGTATACGGCAAAGGGCTTCTCTAGGGTAAGAGTAGACGGGGTCATCTATGCGCTAGATGAATTCCCGGAGCTAAACAAGAATGAAAGACACGACATTGAGATTGTAGTGGATAGATTTGTGCTTTCTCCGGATATCTATTCGAGAATTAGTGGGTCGGTAGAGCAGGCGCTAGACCTTGGCCAAGGCATTATGAAGATTTTGAAGATTAATGATAATGCAACGGCGGTGGGTGAGGCTAGAATTTCAGCAGAGAAGACTGAGGTGATTACTTATTCGCAGAGATATGCCTGTCCGGACCATCCGGAGGAACTAATCCCAGAGCTGACGCCAAGGCTATTTTCTTTCAATGCGCCAGAAGGGGCTTGTCCGGTTTGTACTGGTCTTGGCTCGAGAATGGAAATTGACCCGGGGTTAGTATTTAACAATAATCTCACGATAGCCGAGGGTGGTATTAGGCCATTTAACAGGGTAGGACAGGATTCCTGGTGGCTAAAGAGGCTAATGGGCGTGGGGCTAAAACATGGTTTTAATGTTTATACGCCGATTGGTGAACTTTCTGATGAGGTGAAACACTTGATTCTCTACGGTACGGGGGAAGAGAAATATGAGATGAAGATTACTGGGTCTGGTAGATTTGCAGATGGCACTGTGTATGAGACAACTTACGAGGGTGTGATTCCGATGCTTGAGAGGCGCTATCGTGACCCGAAGGTTTCTGAATTTACCAAGCATGATATCGAAAGATTCATGAGAGTGAAGGAATGCCAGGCGTGCCACGGGGCAAGACTAAAACCGGCAGTGCTTGCAGTAACGGTGCACGATCTTAATATTGTGGATATTTGTAATCTTGATGTGGACGCAGTGCTAGAGGTACTGGACCAGGATCTTGGCTTTACTGAGGCTGAGGAAATGATTGCAAAGCCAATCCTAAAAGAAATTCGCGAAAGAGTGAAATTCATGCAGGATGTGGGCCTAGGATATCTTGAACTTGGTCGTGCGGCAAATACGCTTTCTGGTGGTGAGGCCCAGAGGATTAGGCTAGCTACACAGATTGGTTCTGGGCTTCAGGGTGTTTTGTATGTACTAGATGAGCCTTCGATTGGTTTACATCAGAGAGATAATGATAAACTAATTGCGACTTTGAAACACTTACGTGACCTCAAGAATACCGTGCTTGTGGTGGAACACGATGAAGATACGATGAGGGCGTCTGATTATATTATTGATATTGGGCCGGGTGCTGGTGTGAACGGTGGGCGACTAATTGCGGCTGGTACGCCGGATGAAGTGGCAGCAAATCCGGATTCGATTACGGGTAAGTATCTTTCTGGTGAATTAAAGATTGATACGCCGAAGAAGAGGCGCAAAGTACGTGCGGGGCACGAGCTTGTGGTGCGTGGTGCGCGTGAGAATAATCTCAAAAATATTGACGTTTCTTTTCCACTTGGCGTAATGACGGTAGTGTCTGGCGTGTCTGGATCTGGTAAGTCTACTTTGGTAAACTCGATTCTAGCCAATGAACTTCTCGCAAGGCTTCATCATGCACAGACTGTTTCTGGCACACATGAGAAGATTGAGGGAATTGAGAAGATTAATAAAGTGATTGTGATTGATCAGTCTCCGATTGGACGTACGCCAAGGTCTAACCCGGCTACGTATACGGGCGTGTTTAATGCGATTCGCGAGTTATTTGCATCGCAGCCAGAAGCAGAAATGCGTGGTTATAAGGCTGGTAGGTTTTCATTTAACGTGAAGGGTGGTAGGTGTGAGCACTGCCAGGGTGATGGTGTAAATAAGATTGAAATGCATTTTTTGCCAGATGTCTATGTGACGTGTCCGGCTTGCCATGGTAAGAGGTATAATCACGAGGCACTTGAGATTAAGTACAAGGGTAAGGATATCGCTGAAGTGCTTGATATGACGATTGATGAGGCGGTGGAATTCTTCTCGAATATTCCAGCGATTGCAGGAAAGCTTCGCACGATACAAGAAGTGGGGCTTGGCTATATTCGCTTAGGGCAGCCAGCTACGACTTTCTCTGGTGGTGAAGCGCAGAGGATTAAGCTCGCAACGGAGCTTGCACGCCGCTCGACTGGTAAGACTTTGTACATTCTAGATGAGCCAACTACTGGCCTTCATACTGATGACGTGAAGAGGCTACTTGCGATTTTAAATAAGCTAGTAGATGGTGGAAACACGATGATTATAATTGAACACAATTTACATGTGATTAAGTCGGCAGACTGGGTGATTGATATGGGGCCTGAGGGTGGCCTCAAAGGTGGGCAGGTTTGCGCTGAGGGCACACCGGAAGATCTAGCCAAGAAGGCTAATACGCCAACTGGCGAATATCTGAAGAAGATATTGTAGCGTGCAGAATAGCCTAAACAAAAAGGGAAGGTAGTTGATACAATTCAGTATCTTGTGCCTTCCTTATGTTTTTATTGTAGCGTACCTGTTATTTGATGTCAACAGAGCCCCCCTGCCTGTTATCTCCGCAGATAATATGATATAATATATTGCAGAAGGAGTTATTTTTATGACAACAAATATTACTAAAATTTTCTTGGTTCTCAATTCTGGATCATCTTCAGAGAAGTTTTCACTCTACGAGGGTGAGGATGAAGTTTGCTCGCTTTACTTTGAGGGAATTGAGGAAGACGGCAAAAAGAAATTCATTTGTACAATTACGAGAGCTGATGGCTCGGAAGAAAGAGTCGACAAGACTTGGGATTCTCTCGATGTAGCATTTAAGGAAGCTAAGGCTATTTTTGAGAAGGAAGGCTTTATTAATGAAGCACATCCACTTGATGGTATTTTGGTACGCGTAGTGGCGGCTGGTAAGTATTTCTCACAGAACCACATTGTAGATGATGAGACAATGAAGCAGCTTGAGAAGGTGCGCGTGACAAACCCACTTCACGTGCCTGGTACTGAGCGTGGTATCAAGAATGCACGCGAGACCTTTGCTGGTGTGCCAGTGCTCGTAATGTCCGACTCCGAGGCACTTACCCGTGATTCTCGCCGTGATACTGAGTACGCTTTGCCACGCGAGATTATCGAAGAGTTTGATCTTGGTCGCTGGGGTGCACACGGTGCATCTTATGGCTATATGATGGGCAGAATTGAAGAGCTTGGTCTTCTTGAGAAAAAGATGGTAGTTTGCCACCTTGGTTCTGGCTGTTCTGTTACTGCACTTGTTGATGGCAAGCCAGCTTATACTTCTATGGGTGAAACTCCACTTGAAGGTTTGATGTCTTCGACCAGGACCGGCTCGATTGATCCAACGATTGGTGCACTTCTAGGTGAGAAGTTTGGTGCAGCTGAAGCTGTAAAGATTATGAACAAGCAGTCTGGCCTCAAGGCGATGGCTGGTTCTGATGATATGCGTGAGATTATCGCCGGTGCTGAGGAAGGCCGTGAAGATGCCGCTGCTGCTTACAACTTGTTTGTGGATGGCGTAGCTGGTAAGATTGGTGAGTTTGCTGCTAAGATGGGTGGAATTGATGCAATCGTCTTCACCGCTACGATTGGTGAGCGTTCTATCCCAATCAGGGGTTCGGTGATTTCTAAGCTTGAGTTCATGGGCTTCAAGATTAAGGATGACGTGAAACTTGATAAGTCCAAAGGTTTTGCAAATGCAGCCACTGAGGACTCTAAGCCTATCTATATCATTCCAACCAACGAAGCTGCTTATATGATTAAGAAGGCTGGCGAGCTGATCGACGCACAATAATATATGGTTTGGAAAAACGACCAGGTATCTGAACTTGAGACAGCGCGAATTGTGGCGCTAGCAAAGGAATGCCTGGTCGTTTTTGGTGACTATGTGGAGCTGGGATGTTATAAGGGGGATACGTCGATGCTGCTTGCTGAAGTGATTGAGAATTCTGATAAAAGACTTTTTATTTATGATTCGTTTGAGGGGCTGCCAGAGAAAAGTTCGCCTGATGCTTCTGAAGCGGGGCGAGATTTCGTAAAGGGGGCGCTACTTGTAACGAAACGGGAAGTGAAAGCGCGCTTTCTTCGTGCGGGGATGAAACTCCCAGTGATTAAGAAAGCATGGTTTAATGAGTTGATCGATGCAGATTTGCCAGAGAAAATTGCTTTTGCTTTCCTAGACGGGGATCTTTATGAGTCGATTTGCGATAGTTTGAAGCTAGTAGAGGGGAAGCTGAGTGAAGGGGCGGTGGTAATTGTACACGATTACCAGAACGAGGCTTTGCCTGGCGTGGCGAAGGCGGTGGATGAATGGCTCGCGCGAAATCCTGGGCACAAGACCGAAGTTTACCAAAGCATGATGATTATTAGGTAACAGAAATAAAAACTTATTCAATAAAAAATACACCCTAGCCTTGCGACTAGGAGATTGCGGGGGGTATCCCGAAAATGTGTTGTCAAAACAACACACTTCTATTTTACCGTAGATAGGTAGGAATATCAACGCTTATTGAGGCGACAACAAATAACGCTTGCAAATATTGCTAATGGTTGTTATAATGTAACTACCGAGAGGTCATACATACAAAATGGGAAGATCATATATATATATATATATATTAGGAGATGTCTATGCGTATTAATAGACATATTAGACAATCTCACTATATATCCATTGCAGCAAGTATATCTGCTGTAATTCTTCTTGGTGTTTCTTTCTTTGTAATTAATCCAGTATCTAATAAAACTAAAGAAGCTTCTGCCACAACCGGTACAGCTACGGCCTCTACTACAACACTAGCTCTAAGCACTACTAATAACTCTGCTAGTGTAGATATTACCGCTAATAATACAAGTGGTACCTTTGCCACATCGGATACTACGGGCATTGCATCATTCACAGCTAGTACCAATAACTATTCTGGTTATACACTAAGTATTGTTGCAAATGATGATACAGGTACACTAGCTACTACAGTAGAGCCTGGTGATACTCCAGAAACAATTAGTTCTATTGCTAGTATTACTACCACTACAGACTTCAAATCATCATCTTCTACATCACTAAATGGTAAATGGGGTATTAAACCAAGTAGATATGTTACTACAGAAGGTGGTGTAACTACCAACATAGACAATACTGGAGATAATGCAGTCTATCTCCCATCACCTACTACTACACCTACTATACTAAGTAAGACTACTACTGCTAATAGCATAGACAATAACATAAGTAATGCAGATACATATACATTAGGTCTAGGTATCCGTGTAGATGGAGATACTAAGGCTGGTACATATACTAAGAACGTTACACTTACCACCTTAGCTAATCCATCTCCATACACTATTAATTACAACAAAAACACTACTGAAACAGTTACTAACATGCCTGCTACCTCTACTTCTGGTTCTGCTAGTGACACTACAATAACTCTAGCAAATACAGTACCAGCTAGAGATCATTACAGCTTCCTAGGCTGGTGTAGCACCACTACTACATCTAGCAACGGAGTAGATTCTTGTTCTGGTACAATCTACAATCCAAACGGCAATGGCACTAACCTCACATACGGCATAGACCAAACCACAGCTAATACTACTACACTATATGCTATGTGGAAGATAGATACCTTTACTTGTACTAAACAATATAGACTAGAAAATGCAGATGGTACATGGGGTAACTATACTACAGAAGCTACAGAAACAGTTAGCTATGGTGGAACATGTAGCTATTCTAAAACAATAGCAGACTACCGTGGTGGTTCTAGTGCAGCTAATAATACACAAGGAAGCACATCCGCTAGCAATATCATAGCAGACACTACTGTTAGTCTAGATTTTTATAGAAATACATATACACTAACAGTATCTGCTGGTACTAATACATCTTCTCCAACTGGTTCTGGCACATATAGGTGGGGACAATCCGTAACAATTGGTGTAACTAAATCTACCAACGTAACCTGTACAAGCTATGCTACTCCTACCTGGACTGCTACAGCTGGTACTGCTCCTAATGCTGGTGCTAGTTCTTCTTATACTATGCCAAGCTCTGATGCTACTGTTACTGCTACATCTACTGCAAGCAATGTAGCACAAACTATCACTCTTTCTAGATCTGGTGGTGCTAGTGGCATTACGATTGCTGGTACTAGCTATACTGCTTCCAGTGTATCACTAAACTGTGGTACTTATAACATTTCTGGTAGCTATAGTAATGGCTATGAATTTAGCAGCTGGAGCAGAGCAAACAATGTAACTGTAGCTAATACTGCAGCAGCTTCTACTACTATGACTGTATCCGGCCCAGGTACACTTACGCTTACCGGGAAGCAGAGCAAGCTCTTCTTCCAAAATGCTACTAGTGCTCAATGTGGACAAATCATGTATGACAATCGTGGTACAAGTGCTTATAAAGACATAGCCTATACCACTGCTTCAATAAACGGTCTTTGTTGGATGACGAGAAATCTAGACCTTCCTGGCGGGACAACCCTCACTTCGGCAGATTCTAATGTTTCTGCAGGATGCAGCTTGGGTGGTACTAATAATTGTACCCTCCCAGCTTCTAGCACTAGTGGTTTTAGTGATGCTTCTACCGCCTATGTCTATAATAGTGGTAGTACTACTTGCGGCGATGGCTCTCCATGCTACAGCTACTATTCCTACGCTGCCGCTACCGCTGGCACTAATCCAAGCTCTGGTAATGCTACTTCTGACATCTGCCCTAAAGGCTGGAGATTACCAACCCAGGCAGAATATAATACATTGGCATCAACCTACACTACTGGCGCGACTCTTACCGCTGCTCCATTTAATGGCGTTTACGCTGGCTACTACAGCCGCGGTTCGTTCGTCTATGGTGGCTCGAGCGGCATCTATTGGTCTAGTACAGCCTACAATGCATCACGCGCTTACAACTTATACTTCGATAGCTCGTACGCCGATGTGAACGTCGGCAATAAGTACCTCGGGCTCTCTATCCGTTGCGTTACTCCGTAGCTCGCTCGGCTTGTTCCCTCGATCTCCGCGAATCCGCACGCATTTGGCACTCGGTGGTTGTAAGTGCTAGTTTTTGTGCTATAATGGGGACAGAAAAGGAGATAACAAGATGGCACTGAAGCCTTTGAAAAACATAATTGTAGCGGTGAAAGAAAAACCAGCAGAAGTGACCGAATCTGGAATCTTGCTAGGAGAAGCAAAAGAGAAGCCGGCCTATGCTGTGGTAGAGTCTGTGGGGCCAGAGGTAAAGGATGTGAAGAAGGGGGACAAAATCATCTATAAAGAGTATTCCACGACTGAAATCAAAATCGACGACAAAGATTATATCATACTAAAAGAGGAAGACGTACTCGCTACAATGTAATTCACAAGTGATTGTGGAAAAGCATTTGGCGGTGGAAAATCCTGTGGAAAACTTTAATTCTTAAGAGAAAGAAGGAAAATGGCAAAGAAGATTTATTATGAAGCAGAGGCTAGGGAAAAGGTGCTAGCTGGTGCAAAGCAGCTTTATGATGCTGTGAAGGTGACTTTTGGCCCAAAGGGCAAGAATGTAATTATCGAGAAGGAGTATGGCGCTCCGGTAATCACGCATGACGGCGTGACGGTAGCTGAAGCAGTGGAGCTTCCAAACAAGGATGAAAAACTCGGTGAAGCTGTAGGCGCTAAACTGATTAAGACTGCAGCGCAGAAACTCAACAAGGCGGCAGGTGATGGTACTACTACTGTAACGGTGCTTACATATAATATCCTTAATGAGGCTAATAAGCTGATTGCTGCCGGGATGAACCCAATGGAGCTCCGCGCTGGGATTGAAAAGGCTGGCCGCAAGATTGTAGCAGAGATCAAGAAGTCTGCCGAGAAGATTGCCGGCGATGATAAGAAGGTAGCAGAAGTTGCAACAATCTCGGCTGGTGATGCGGAGATTGGTAAACTAATCGCTGAGGTGATTTCGAAGATTGGTAAAGATGGCGTGGTGACGGTAGAAGCGGGCCAGGGTCTAGAGATGGAGCAGGAAATTGTAGAAGGCTTTAGCTATGACAAGGGCTATGCTTCGGCGTTCTTCGTAACGGATGTGAACCGCCAAGAAGCAGTGTTTGAGAAGCCGTTGGTACTTGTGACGGATAAGAAGATTTCGGCTTCGTCTGATATTTTGCCATTACTTGAGAAGTGCGCACAGGCTGGACAGAAGAATCTCGTAATCATTGCTGAGGAAGTGACGGGCGAGGCTTTGTCGCTACTCGTACTCAATAAGCTTAAAGGCACATTTAATTCACTCGTGCTCAAGGCTCCATCATTTGGCGATAGGCGCAAAGAGATTATGGAGGATATCGCTATCCTTACTGATGCTACGATGGTGACGGCTGATAAGGGTTTGAAGCTTGAGGAAGTGGGGCTAGAGGTGCTTGGCTCGGCCTCTAAGATTATTGCAACAAAGGACGAGACTACGATCATCAAGGGTGCTGGTGCGGCTAAGGCGGTGGCAGCAAGAATTGAGCTGATTAATGCGCAGGCTGTAGCAGCGAAGACTGACTATGAGCGCGGTGAGTTTGAGAAGAGGGCGGCAGCGCTCTCTGGTAAGGTAGCACTGATTAAGGTCGGTGGTGCGACTGAGACCGAGATTGATGAGAAGAAGTTCCGCGTAGATGATGCAGTGGCGGCAACCAAAGCTGCGCTTGCTGAGGGTGTAGTAACCGGTGGTGGCGTAACGCTAGTAAATCTTGCCGGCTCACTATCTGATACGAATGCGGGTGAGAGAATTGTAAAGAATGCGCTCAAGACTCCATTTATCCACATCATGGAGAATGCTGGGCTCAATGCACAGGCGCTCCTCGCTGAGGTAGAAAAGGCAAAGCCAGGCTATGGTGTAAATGTGATGGCACCAGAGAAGGGCCTTGTGGACCTCAAGAAGGCGGGTGTGATTGACCCGGCCAAGGTGACGATGGAAGCGGTAAAGAATGCTACTTCGATTGCGGCGACGGCAATCACGATGGGTGCGCTTATCTGCGAAATCCCAGAGGAGAAACCAGCTGCTCCAGATATGAGCGGAATGTACTAATGCTTGAGAAATAGGGGCAAATCTGTTATAATGCGCCCAGAGAGAGTTTTTGATTGTTTTTGAAACTCTTTGGTAACTATAAATTAGTACACTTGAAGTTTTGGTGTGCTCACCGGTTTTATGCCGATTCTCCAAGGAGGGTTTTGTTATGGAGACAAGAAGCAAAATCATTTGGAGTGCTGACACGGACGAGCTTAGCCTGTTTAAGGTTTTGAGTAGTGGAGTACTCCCCAAGGGAACTATTGTTAAGTTGGATAGGCTTTTCTTCGAACAGTATTCGAAGAAGAATATAGCAACTATTCAGAGTATGGGGTATCCGGTTTTCGTTGATGCGAAAATCATTGAGGTACCCAAGAAGGTTCTGCAGATTGCGGAGACGTACCTTGTGTATAAGCCTTACATGCTGAATGTAATGGCTGGGGTATGTTCTACTGGACTGTTAAACAATTCAGACATCAACAAGATTGATTGTCTGAAGAGATTCGCAGAACTCTGCGACAGGTATGGCACAAAGTCCTGCGCCGTAACCGTGCTTACCTCTAAAGCAGAATCGCTGGTTCAGAGTGAATATGCAATACGTACCTCGGAGGAGCAGGTTCTGTGGTATGTAAATCAGCTTAACCAGTGCGGACTTACGGACGTAGTCTGTAGTCCGAAGGAGGTTGAAGCGATAAGGGCCATTAAGGGTTATGATGCTCTTGAGCTTAATACTCCCGGCGTCCGCATGCGCGGGACCGATGTCCGCGATCAGGCGCGTGTAACTACGCCTGCAGAGGCATTCTTGAAGGGCGCCACTCGTATTGTTGTGGGTAGTAATCTCACAGACGGTGATGGTGACATTGCTGAACGTGTTGCGAAGAACTATGAAAAGATTCGTGAGCACGTAATTGAAGAGGCTCATCTGGATATAACAGATGGGATTGAGTGTACCTAATTTGTTGGGGGGAGCGCTTCTGCTGAAGAATCCCGGTTGTTTAGGGATACCACTCCGGTCGGTGGGGGCGTTTCAAAAAGGGTCCTAGTTTTGCTAGGGCCCTTTCTAATTGTGTGAGGTGAGCAATTACATTTTGTCGATAGAGTCAACGAGGTAGAGAAGAGCATCGCCACGTTCGGCTTCGTCTTCAATATCAGAAGCAGCGTGGTAAGCTGATTCGAGAACGCTCGTATCCTGATAGTTATCAATTACATTCTTATAAATCTCGAATTTGCGAGATGGGGAAATATCTAGTTTGTCTGCAATTGGGGCAAGTGAGCGAAGAGCGGCTTCCTTAACCTGATCTTTATTAAGGCTCTCAGTATCGAGGAATGGCATAGCTGGAGCTTTGACTTCTTCTGGCTCAGCTGGTGCTGGTGCTGGTGCTGGAGCTGGTGCTGGAGCAGCTGGCATTTCAGCAGTAACTGGCACTGCTGGTACCTCTGGAATAATAGGAGCATCGGCAACGGCTGGAGCAGCCGGAGCTGGAGCGGCAGGCATTTCTGGCATTGCAGGTATTTCTGGCATGGCTGGCATTTCTGGCATTGCCGTTTCTGGAGCTGGAATATTTGCAGGTGCTTGTGGAATGCCAATTGTAGCGAATGCAGGATCTGCAATGTTCATTTGCGGTTGAGCAGCTGTGGCGTCAACTGGCGCTGCAACTGGATCTGCAAAAATTGGATCAGTTTCTGTAGTTTTTGTTATATCGTCAATAGCTTTTTGTAGATCACTGTCTACACTTGGTTGAAAATTCATGTGTATGCCCACCTTTAATAATAAATTACTTAAGTATATATTAGCACAAGTTTTTTAAATGCGCAAGAAATTTACGATTTTATCCAGAATATCTGGTTTGACTTGTTCCATTGGTAGACGCATACCAAGCGCATCTACAATCGCCTCGCCGCTATCGGTTGGGAAATAGATTTTGGTCTGGATACCGAAACGTTTTTTAGGAATAAGAACTGCAAAATAGTGACCGTTTTCATCTAGGATGCTGAAGGCGCGGAAGTCTGAATATGGGTGGTGTCTTTCGCCTTCAGTGAGACCGTCATTATCTAGTGTATAGTTAATGCGGCGTGGCGGACGGAGGCTAGAAATAACAATTGTAATAGCGCTAAGAATGACAAGGGCAAGGAAGGTCCAGCTTTGGAATAGAACGGCAATTGTGCCAAGTCCGGCAGTAATAATAATGAGACCGAGATACCACAAGAAGTTGTGGTTTTTGACGAGATATTCTTCTGCTTGCCAAGAAACAGATTCTAGCTTCTTTACCATAAGTTGATTATAGCATAGAAGGGTTATTTTTTACAAAAAGTGGATGATTGTGATAGAATAGAGTGAATGGAGGGTTACCCAAGTGGCTGAAGGGGACGGTTTGCTAAATCGTTAGTCTGGAGTGATCTGGAGCGGGAGTTCGAATCTCCCACCCTCCGCCAGTCCTTGCAGGACTGCACAAAAAGAGAGTTCGGATTTCGCTATCGCTCAATGCGAATCTCCCACCCTCCGCCAGCCAAAATTGTAAAATGATTGCCAAAAAATGGCAATTTTTTGTTGACTTTTAAAACATATGCGTGTTATTATGAGGGGGTATAGGTCATACATATGAGAACAAAAATAAAGAGGTGTATTATTTTATTAGCAGCCGTGTTTGGTATGTTGACACCAACGCGAGGAGCTTTTGCTGAAAGTGTTGATGTTTCTACGCTCAGTGATTTGCAGGGCTATTTTAGTACCGGCGGAGAAGTGAGGCTCACGGAAGACATCACGATTTCTGATAATGTTTTTGTGACTGCGAATTTGACATTGGATCTTAACGGCCATACGCTTAATATGACTGACAAAACGATTGTTGCACATGAAGCGCTTCTAGTCGTGGAAGATAATTCTGAGGGACAGCAAGGTAAGATTACAAGTACAGCTTCATTTGTCGTCCAGGTTGGTACTAGTGAAAGTGAGGGCAGTTTTACTCTAAATTCTGGCACGATTGAAGGCCAGGAATATTATGGTGTTAGGAACTATGGGCGGACTACCATCAATGGTGGTACGATTACGGCTCTTGATTATGTATTGTATAACGAAAATGTTACCGTGATGAACGGCGGCTTGATTACTACCTCAGGGCTTGCACTAGGTAACTATGCAGAGGGGGCAAGCTTTATGATGAACGGTGGAAAGATTGAAACGCTTGGCGATGATATTGCTGTATCTATAGCGAGACCAAACGCAACATTTGTAATGAATGATGGTGTGATCGAGGCTCTATATAATAATGGTAGCGGTGGCGGTGGTAGTGCGATTGCTGCATTTAAATATACGGAAGTGACGATTAATGACGGTAGTGTGTCCGCGTATAGTAATGCGGTTACCAGCAATGGTTCGGCCAGCGGTAATAGTGAAGGAACTAATGCAAAGTTTAATGTTAACGGTGGTACGATTACATCTCTAGGCGGGGCTGGTATTTATGCACCGCAGGTAGCTGGTGTTACGACTATTACTGGTGGTACTATTAAAGGCCAGACTGGTATTGAGGTTCGTGCAGGTCATCTGTATGTGAGAGGTGGTACTATTATTAGCGAGGGTGAGTATAATGTGACGGCTGGTAGTTCTGGTCTTGCGGTTACAGGTGCTGGTATTTCAGTAACTCAGCACGGTACAGCGCAGCCAATCGTAGTGGAAATTACGGGTGGTGAGATTAGTGGTGAGTATCCTATCGCTAAGGAAAACCCACTTAATTATGATCCGTCCATCTTTGGCCAAGTTGTGATTGATATTAAGGGCGGTAAATTTAGCGGTGATGATTTGGATGACGTTACTAATAATATTCCTCGAGGGTATACGGAAGTGGAAACTGATGACGATGATTCTATCCGTGTTGTCCCGACAAACTCAGCCGGTTTATATTTGACCGCTGATATGGGTGATTCGATTAATATTTCTGGCATGGGCAATTCAATTTCTACTGATTACAGTGAAATTAATGTACTTAGTAACTGTAACGCTGGTTACGATGTAATAATGAGCGTTTCGATTGAGGATAATAATTTGTACTACGATGGTGACGATACGAGCGAAGACTCGTTCGCGCCGATCCAGGGAAGTAGTGCGCTTTCTGCGGCATCTAATTCCTGGGGTTACTTCTTGACAGATAATCTTTCGTACACTCCGACTGGCTCAGATTTATTTAGTGGTGTACCACTTCGTTCTAGTCCGGTGCTTTTGAAGAATGCAAGTTCAACAGCATCACAGAGCGACATTAATGATACTTTCCGTGTTTACTTTGGTGTGAATGCTGGCCCACGTTTGACAGCGGGTAGTTACAAGATGGCCGAGGATTCGTCGACGGGCAGAAATGGTACGATTATGTACCAGATTACGGCTAGCCCGAACTGTACAACTCTGCCAACTGAAGTGACATTTAATGAAAACTTGGATGGGAATGGTGCGGAAGGCACGGATGATTCGCTTGTAAAAATTCCAACCTCTTCGGAAAACATTTTGCGAACGGATAGTGGTACCGGCGTTACGACTTTGGTGCTCAGTGACAAGGTTCCGCTCAGGAATGATTTCGCTTTCGTAGAGTGGAATACTAGCCCAAGTGGTGCAGGTACTTCTTATCACCCAAATCAGGTTTTGACGGTGGGTAGTGGGGAAGGTGAGATTAGCGGTGAAATTACACTTTATGCAATTTGGGAAGCAGGCTGTGCGGGCGCGACGATTTGTTTCGATGATAATGGCGCAGATGCTGGCAGTGTTTCGGATGTAACGGCGATAAATGGTACGAGCGTGACGATTCCTGTCGCTAATATTAGCCGTACTGGGTATGGCTTTGCGGGTTGGAATACGAAAGCGGATGGCTCTGGGACTAACTATGGTCCTGAGCAGAATATTATTATGCCAAGCAGTGGTGGTTTGATGCTCTATGCAAACTGGGTAGCATCTTCTGGTACGCTTCAGCGTTGGGCTGGTGCTAGCTCAATGAATGTAGGCGATGTGATCGCGCTTACTGATGAACGTGATGGCCAAGTGTATACAGTAGCAAAACTTGCAGACGGTAATGTTTGGACAGTTGAAAACTTGAGGCTCGATCCTGGGTCTGTTAACTTCTCGACATTAAATACAAATAATCCAACCGCAGCGTTTATTGATGAGGCGAAACATGCAGCTTCCTCGACCACGCTTTGCAATGGTAATAATGCAGCCTGTATCAATAAGATTTCTTATAACGCAAATAACCTAGACGACACTTTGACGCAGTCTCCGACTAATAATGATAATAGTAGCTCTTGGTATAATTATGGCGTGTATTACAACTGGTACACGGCGACAGCAGGTAACGGTACTTATGAAATGAAGACTGGTTCAGCAGCTGGTGATATTTGTCCTGCTGGTTGGCATTTGCCGACGGGCAATAATGGTGAATTTGTTGCTCTTAATACGGCGGTAAGTGGAAGCATGAACAAGGATGTGGCGCTTAGAAATTATCCAAATAACTTCCTCCGTTCTGGTGATTACAATGCCTCGGCCGGTACTGGACATGGTATTCAGGGTCGCTTCTGGTCTGCAACGGCGAGCGAGAGTGCTAAGGCTTATAGGTTTGGTTATGATGCGAATAGTGTCACTCCGAACAATACTTACAATAAGTGGGATGCGTTTAGTGTAAGATGCGTTTATGATGGTAATCGTATTCCAATTACGGATACAACGATTTCATTTGATGAACATGTAGATTCTGTGATAATTACAAATGCAACCTATGGCAATCAGACGATTACTACGAGTGGGACTAGTGTAGTCTTGGTTGACAATGAAACTTATACAATTACGGCGACATTTGAAAGTGGCTATACGATTAATGCTTGGACGATTGATGCGAATGGCCAGATTGGCGCGAACAATGCAGTATCGACAACCTATACGGTGGCTGGCGGAAACGCGACACTAGCGGTCTCGTCAAAGGTGGCAACACAAACGACTTATACACTTAACTATGATACTGGTATTAGCACGGATACAATCCCGTCTGAGACTGAGACAAGCTACAATGCATCGTACACCTTCAATGTAACGAGCTTTGTGCCAGTTGCCTTTGGCTCAACCTTGATTGGTTGGAGTGAAACATCTGGTTCGACGATGGCTGAATATGTAGCGGGTGACCCGGTCACAATTACAAATGCTGATCCGGATAACGTCTCTGCAGTATCAAAGACGCTCTATGCAGTCTATCTCGAAGATACATGTCCAGCTGGAAACATTTGTTACTTTGGTAATGGTGCAGATGGTGGTACGATGAGTAATCAGTCTGCTTCAAGTAATGCCAGCACGGTGTTGATTGCAAGCAACTTCAGTAGAACTGGGTATGGTTTTGCTGGATGGGTAACAAGTGAAAACGCAACGCCATATGGTCCAAATGCAACAATTACAACTCCTGATTTAACCGATGCAGGCCTCAAGCTCTACGCAAAGTGGATAGAATCTGAAGGTGATCTCCAGACTTGGAACCAGTGTAGTACGCTCGCCGTGGGTAGCGTGACGGCACTGACCGATACGCGTGACAACAATGTCTATACTGTGGCTAAGCTCCAGGATAATAACTGTTGGATGATTGAAAACCTTAGACTTGATCCTTCGGCGGTGACTATTACGAACCAGAACACGAACTCTCCGGCAAATGGATTTGCTGCGGCGGCAGAGGCGAGCGCGCCGGCTAAGAGTCTCTGTACTTCTGATGGTACGGATTGTGAGGATAAGCTTCAGTATAACTTGAATAATATGAATCGCTCTTTGACTCAGTCTTATAATGGCACTGGTAACGCTTCGGCATGGTACTCTTATGGTGCTTACTACAACTGGTTTACGGCTACGGCAGGTAACGGTACCTATAGTACGACTAGCGGTGATGTGACTGGTGATATTTGTCCGGCCGGCTGGCGTCTACCTACTGGTAACACAAATGGCGAATATAATGCCTTCAACACCGCGATTAATAATGGTGCAACTAATAATGACGTGAAGTGGCGCAACTATCCAAACAACTTCCTCTATTCTGGTGAATACAACGGTAGCTCAAGAAAGAATGGCTATTCACAAGCACGTATTTGGACGGCAACGGCAAACTCGGCTGCGCAAGCATATAGAATTGGTCTTGGAAGTGGTACTGTTACTGCGAAGGATAGAGCATATAACAAGTGGGATGCCTTCACGGTTCGCTGCATCTATAATAATAACAATTAAAGTTCGACGTGCTATAATGGGTGAAACTGGGGAGTTAGCAGTTTTAGAATAAAGAGTTAAAGGGGGAATGCCGATGACAAAGGGCGAACTAAAAGTTCTTCGCAGGGAGGAAGCAGAAAGACTTGGCAAGAAATTTCCAATTTTTTCTGACTACGACCGAGATGAATATGTGAGAAATGCGATTTTTGAACATAACCATCATCCTCATTGTAAACATGTTCTGTCTGACGATGTGATTGAAAGAATCATAGAAAGAATCAAAGTCAGGGGAATGTTTGAAGGCGAAGATATGCTTGATGTTTTAAATAACCCAACCTCACGCAAAAGAGGTCTCTATGCGGTGCTCGGCAAGGAGCTATTTAGATTAATAAACGAAGACGGTAATCTTCGCGGAGTCTTAACTCCTTTTGCACGCGACGTCAGAACTGACTTTAGGGTCAGAAAAAAGAAGGCCGTGGTCTAACTTGTTCTTTTGCCTCTATCTATTGGGATAGAGGCATTTTTATGATATGATTAATGTAATGAAAAAGTTGTGGAGGAAGATTTTTCGAATTAGTACTTTGAAATATCTTGCTGCTTTTTTGATTCCGGCGATACTTGTTATACTTATTAACCATTATCTCGATAACGATTCGTGGTATGTTTTGTCTGAAGGTCGAGCAATTGCCGAAAATGGCATATATCATACCGACGTTCTATCTATGCACGATGGTTTAGAAGTAACGGTGCAGAATTATGGTTTTGCAGTGATTTTTTACTGGGTTTTTCAGACTTTTGGGGCTGCTGGTTTGTATGTGGGGATGCTGATTTTAAACCTCATGGTGTGTTATTTGATTTATAAGATATGCATGACGATTAGCAACAAGATTGTTAATTTGTCGCTTCTTTTAATGGTTTTGACGGATTGTTTGCTTGCGCTTGAGTTTGTAGTAACTAGAGCCCAGATGGTAAGTTTTGTGTTTTTCCTAACTGAGATATTACTCCTGGAACTATATGTAAAAACAAATAAGAGTAGGTTTCTCATTGGTCTACCTTTGCTTTCGATTTTACAAATTAATTTACATGCGTCGCTTTGGCTAATGCTGATATTGGTGCTCGGTGTATATATAGTGGATTCAATTAAGAAGCCGAAGTTGCATTTGCAGGGGTATAGAATGCGGCCGCTTATTATAGTGGGTGTAGTGATGGTGCTTCTTGGTCTATTAAACCCATATGGTATTAAGATGATCACGTTTATTATTGGGAGCTACGGGGATCTTCGACTAAAAAACCTAGTGGTAGAATTAGATTCTTTCTCGCCGTTTGGTTCTATTTTTATGGCTTTGGTCTATCTATCAATCATTGTGGTACTATCCCTTTATATTTTTGGGAAGAACAGAAAAAACATCAGGGTTAGATATCTTTTGATGTTCTTCGGGTTTTTGGCATTGGGATTGAACACGACGAAGGGGCTGAGTCAATTTGTCTTAGTTCTGTTTTTCCCGATGGCATTACTATATAAGGATGCAAAACTTAACGGCGGGATTGAGTCGAAAAAAGGGAGGGATGTGCTAGTATTTTGGTCTGGAGTAGTGTGCTTGCTCGTTTTCGCGGTGGGTTGCCCAGTAGTTGTAAGTAAAGTAAGGGATTATCCGAGCGATGGCTTAAAAGGGGCGGTGGATGCGATTGATGAGAATGTAAAAACGCGGAGCGAAACTGGGGGCGTCTATGCTGGATATACTGGCTATAATGATGGAGGGTACCTAGAATATCGGGGGTATAAGCCATACATTGATCCGAGAGGCGAGGTATTCTTAAAAAAGAATAATGGAAAAGACAACATTTTGTACGAGTGGGATGATTTTGTCAACGGGAGAATAAGCGTACAAAGTTTTCTTGATAAATATAGTTTCTCTTATATTTTGGTAAGAGGGGAAGACGATCCATTTTATAAATTGGAGGACAAAAGATACAAAAAGATTTTTGAATACGAGAATGAAGAAATAAGGGTGTATGGGCAGATAGAGAATAGTCTATGAAAAAAATTGCGGTACTAATACCCTGTTTCAATGAAGGTAAGACGGTCGCAAAGGTGGTGAAAGATTTTAAGAAGGCTTTGCCTAGGGCAAAGATTTATGTTTACGATAACAACTCGACAGACGATACTTCTAAAAAGGCAAAATCTGCAGGCGCTATTGTGAAAAGTGAATGTCGCCAAGGGAAGGGGAATGTTGTAAGGGCGATGTTTTGCGATATTGATGCTGATTGTTATTTGATGGTGGATGGGGATGATACTTATCCAGCAAACAGGGCAAAAGAGCTGTGTAATATGGTGCTTTCTTCTGGTGTTGACATGGCGATAGGCGACAGATTATCGTCGAACTATTTTAAAGAGAATAAAAGAAGATTTCATAATATTGGCAATAGGCTGGTGAGATTTCTGATCAATAGGTTTTTTAAGAGTGATATTAAAGATGTGATGAGTGGATACAGGGCTTTTTCTAGAACTTTTGTTAAGACATATCCGGTACTTTCTGGCGGCTTTGAAGTTGAGACGGAGATGACTATTCACGCGCTAGACAAGAGGTTTTCGGTGAAGGAAATGCCAATTACTTATAAGAATCGTGAATATGGTAAATCTAAGCTGAACACCTTTTCGGATGGAGCAATAGTGGTGAGGACGATTATTAGGCTATTTGAAGAGTGCCGGCCGATGATGTTCTTTGGGTTTTTGGCTTTTTTGTTTTCTGTGGTCGCGCTAATAATGGGCATACCGGTGGTAGTTGAATTTTTTGATACTGGCGTCGTACCACGATTCCCAACGCTGATTACGGCTGGGTTTTTGATGATGGTCGCTTTGATGATGATGGTGTGTGGAATTATACTGAAGGTGATATCGAGGAAACACAAAGAGATGTTCGAGCTGACTTTAATAAGAGAGAGAAACGTAAGGCTATAGGGAAGGTGTATTTACTTTTCTTTATAGATGTGCTATAATTAAAGTATGAAGAGTATGTTTAAACTAGTTTTATCAGTTTTAATCTGTGGGATTGTGACGCTAACTGGTCTTAGCGGTTTTGCATCTGCTGCATCTCTGCAAGAGGGTGCGCAGGCTGCAAAGTGTGATGGCTGTCCTAGCGATCTTTTTGGTGATGCTGGCATCTTTAAACAGGTTACGAATACGATTCTTTACATTGTAGGTATTATTGCTGTTATCATGCTTATCATTGGCGGTATTAAATATGTTGTTTCTGGTGGTGACTCAAAGAAGGTTACCGATGCAAAGAATACCGTGCTCTATGCTATTATTGGTCTCGTGATTGCATTCCTAGCATTCGCTATTGTTAACTTCGTGATTTCTGCACTTCCTGCAGGCAACGAGAAGCCGGCTGATGATACTACTCAGTCGCTTGTCGAAGGCGCGAAATGTGTTGCTAATTTGAAATAGTAAGCACTACGATATTGATGTTTAAAGCTCCGGCCTCCCGGAGCTTTTTGGTGGCAGACATTAGGGTTGCGCCGGTGGTCCAGACATCATCAAGGAGCAGATAGGTGGTGGTAGGATTGATGGCTAGTTTCGGATTAATAGTATAGGCCTCTTCGGCTTGTGAGAGGCGGGTTTTTCGGTCTGAACCAACTTGGACGGTATCTTTAGTGCGGAGAAGGATTGGCTCGACTTTTAGACGGCGTTTTTTACCTAAGTATTTAGCAATCTTGGCAGTGTGGTCTAGGGCGCGGGCACGTATGTGGTGGTGGGCGGTGGGGAGGGGGACGATACAAGTATCTGCGCTGAGCGTTGGTAATTTCTGGTCTAGCAAGTCCGCAAAGACGATACTTAAGGCACGGTTGGAATTGTACTTGTAATCGTGGATTAAAGCGTTTAGGAGACCTTTACGTGGGCCTAGCGTATAAATAGGTGGGAGGTTTTGGTGCTCTTTTTGGAGCCTAGAAATGTCGACTTTGAGTTTTAAAATGTTATTTTTACAACAGCCACAAAGTGGTTCTCCTAGACGCCCACAACCCCTACAAGAGTGGGGAGCAATTAAGTCTAGTGGGCTGATTATTGTTGTATTTTTTACTATAAAACTCATGTTTCACTTGATTTTAGCAAAGAAGTGCTTTATAATAAAGCATAACAATATAAGTGGAGGAAATATGGCTCGTACAAACAGTGACGATTTGCTGATGGAGGATGATCTCGCTGCTGCGTTCCTAGGTGAAACTGAAGAAGTTGCTCCAGCACCAAAGGAAGTCGTAGAAGAAGTAGTTGAAGATGTCCCTAGCGAACCGATCGAAGATGAGTGGGACAATACAAACACCGACGATTTTCCTGGGCAGCTAGCAGTAGATGTCTATGAGACCGCCGATAAGCTAGTTGTCAAAGCAAGGACTGCTGGTATTTCTAAATCCGACCTAGATGTGAGCATTGATAATAATATATTGACTATTTCTGGCGTCTTGTCTGGTGGTGAAGATGAACAAACCACTCGCTGGCATATCCAGGAATGTTACTGGGGTGAATTCTCCCGTACGATTGCACTACCTGTACAAGTTCGTGAAGATGGCGTGAAGGCAGAGCTTAAGGATGGCGTGCTTACCATTACTTTTGAAAAGGAAAAGGTTGAAGCGCCAAAGAAGATTGATATTCAATAGGGTAGGTTTTTCGGGTCAATTAATGAGAGCCACGGTTTGTGGCTCTTTTTCTTTGGTGGCGATGATAGGGTAACAAAAAATCCCCTCGTTAAGAGGGGATTTTGTAAGCCTAGTTAATTAGCTGTTGCCAAGAAGGTTGACAATTACGAAGTTGGTGATAGCAAATGCGAGTACGCAGATGATAAGACCGATTACGCCGTAAAGGATAGTGTCCTTAGCTTTCTTTACCTTGCCAGAATCACCAGAGGAAGTCATGTACTGGATACCACCAAAGATGATAATAACAACTGCTATGATCCCGAGAACGGCAATGACGCCGTTAACGATGTTAGTAATATCCCCACTAAGGTTTCTATCTTTCGTGTTGTCACCAACGGTGTTTACATTGTGGCCAGTGTTGGCTGCAAACGTTATGAGAAGATCTTTCATTTTATTCCTTTATTTACCTTAATATTATTGTATAACTAGTTTTAAATAATTGCAAGTGTTTTTTAAGGGGTTGCAGTTGCTTTGTTTACCGTGTCGACTACGAAGTTAGTGATGGCGAAGGCAAGCACGCAGATGACTAGGCCGACGCACGCATATAGAATGGTGTGTTTGGCTTTTGTCATTTTACTCGAATCGCCAGCGGAAGTCATATACTGAATGCCGCCAAAGACGACAAATACAACACAGGCGATGCCTAGTACTAGAAGAATACTGTCGATAATTTTTGCTACTACATTTTCAGCTTTGGCAAGTTCCGAAGTGCCGGTGCAGCCATTGGCGGCACGGATTTCCTCTGGGACGTTTGTGTTATTGCAGATGGAATTATCTGCAAAAGTTGGCACTGCTAGCGCAGAAGCAAACATGCTGGCAAGCATAATAACTGGTAATAATAATTTAGCAAATGATTTCATGGTTCTCCTTTGTTATATCATAAATGTAACCCTCTTCTGGTGCTTCTGGCGTGGACCCTTTTGCGCCATTAATGATACCAGTGACAAGAGCAGTAACGGACATGGAGATAGCAACAATTACTAGGCCGATTGCTGCATAGAGGATTGTCTGTTTGGCTTTTTGAAGCTTGGCAGGCTCACCGGCGGCGGTCATGTAGCTGATACCACCGATGAAAATGAATATTAGTGATACAGTTCCAGCAATGCCGATAACCCATGTGATAAGATTACTGACAAGGTCGCCTGGTGTAACGCACTCGCCGCTGACACACTCTGACATGTCTCCACCGTTACTACCCATAAGAGCAATGCGTATGGTGTTGAGAATAATATGAGAAAGTAAGACAATGGCTAGGCCGATGAAGGCGTGAATTAGAGTCTTTTTGCCGGCAGCGACTTTGGCGGCTTCACCCGATGATAATAGGTATTGGTAACCACCGTAAATAACGAAGCCAAGAACTAGATATGCTGCTAGAACTGTAATGTCTACAAAGACGTTTAATGCGATTTGAACAATGTTGGATTTAAGAGTCTCATCGCCTTTCCAGGAAGGATCAATATTGCAATCCCACGAGTTTAGCCCTAAGAAGTATCTACATTCGGCATTGCCACCGGCTGCGTTTGCTTCGCCGCTTGGCTTAAGGTTTGCAACGGCGAACACTGCTAGAATAATCGCACAAATTACAAGAAATTTTTTGAAAATCGTTTTCATGTTTTGATAATAACATAATTATTGCAAAAATGCCATATTTTATAGAATACCTCTTGACAAAAACGCTTATGCGTGCTATAATTATAGCATCGCCTAATAGGGAGGCGGTTTTTACTATGATAGCAAAAAAGAACTCAATCAAGGGGATAAAAAGAGCCATATTTGGGTGCTTTTTTGGTATTTTAGGACTATTTTCCGTTATTGCACCCCTCATTAGTAGTGGGCTTGCATATGCTGAGCCTGTTACCTCTGAAACGACCGATGTTACTACCCCTACATATATTACTCCAGAGACTACTACCCCAACTGATACGGATACTCCAACTGAAACTACTCCAACTGAAACAACTACCCCGACTGAAACTACTCAACCTGTGATGAACGCGGAAGGTTCATCCTGTAAAGATAGTTTGGGCGAGCTAGGGTGGTTCATCTGTCCGGAGACAAACAAGTTTTCTGCGGCGGTGGACTGGCTCTATAGCAAGATTAATGATATTTTGGTGATTAACCCTGTTGAGGCTCAGGATGGCAAGCCGATTTATGAGATTTGGAAATACTTTAGGGGTGTTACCAACATTGTATTTATTATCTTTCTCCTCATTGTGATCTATTCGCAGCTGACGGGGCTTGGTATTTCGAATTATGGTATTAAGAAGGCTTTGCCGAAGCTAATTATTACAGCGATTATGGTGAACCTTAGCTTCTATATCTGTGCGCTCGCTGTGGATGTGTCAAACATTTTGGGCCAGAGCCTGAGGGGCATGTTTGAATCTATCCAGATGGCGACGTTAGCTAATTTTGAGGTGAGCGAAGAAGCGATCGCCACGCTTTCTGAGGTGTATGCATCGCTTGCTGGTGGTACTGCTCTTACGATTGGCGCAGCGATTATCTCATTTGAAACTGGTGCAATTTGGTTACTTATCCCAGTAGTACTCGGCGCTGTTGTGGCTGTGGCTTCTGGTCTTATTACGATTGCGGCCCGTCAGGCAGTGGTGGCACTCCTTATTATGATTGCCCCGCTTGCATTTGTGGCATATATCCTACCGAATACAGAACAATGGTTTAAGAAATGGAAACAGCTCTTTATTAAGATGCTTGTATTTTATCCAATGTTTAGTATGCTCTTTGGTGCATCTTCACTCGCGGGCTTTGCTATTATCGCTGGTGCAACAGATGGTTTCTGGGTAATACTCGGTCTTGCCGTACAGATTTTCCCATTGTTCTTCTCTTGGAGCTTGATGAAGATGAGCGGTACTTTCCTTGGTACGGTCAACGGCAAATTGCGTGGCCTTGCAGCGAGACCACTTGCAGCAAACAAGGCATGGGCAGAATCTCGCAGACAGCTTACAAAGCAAAAGAATTTGGCTGCTAGAAACCCATATACTCCATCTCTAAGACTTGCACACTTTTTGTCTGATAGAAGAATTGCACGTGAAGAGGAGACTGCAGAGTACGCAGAGACTGTAAAGAAGCGTGGTCAGTTCTATAGTGCTAGAAGGAATTATGATAAGAATGGTGTGCCTACGACCGAAGGTAAGGAAGCATATGAAATGCAGGCAAGAAGAGCACGCTACCAATATGGGATTGATAGGCATAAGAATAATATGAACAAGGGCCTTGGTACGCTTGAGGCTGTAAAAGCACATGCTTCATTGTCTGATAAGGTTGAACTTAGTAAGCTTGATGTGGAGAATGTAAATGCATTTGATCGGCTCAAAATGGAAGCGGCACGTGGTGCGAAGATTGACTTTGATAATGCGGTTGGTTTCTACCATAGGGTTGAGGATGCTAGAAATGCGAAGATGGATGCTGATGCTATTGCGAATAATGATAGAAGGCACCAGTTCCATCCGGGCGATTTATGGGCCAACCCAGACAATCTGGAACGTTATAGGAATATGACTCAGGTGATGGAAGGCAGAGAAATCGATACGAATTACATTGTTGCGGATGCTGCACACTCACTTAGTGCTCAGTCGCAGATTATGAGAGGTAAGTTTACAGATTTGTTCTCGTATACTGGACCAACTCAGGACATTGTGAATATTTTGAATGATCTTGCTTTAGCACATAATGCACATAAGGATTACATCGATCCATTTATTGGTGGTCTAAGGGTCCTTAATATGCGTGGTGATACTGATCTAGCCAGAGAAGAACTTGTGAAGTTCCTAGAGGAAAACCAGGTCCAGCTCGGCACGTATGCATCGCAGGCTTTCGCTAATTACTTGATGTTTGACGTGAAGGATAATGACCCGTTCCTACGTAGGTTTGGTAAATATATAAACCTTGAGACGGCTCGTATTTATAATAGGCCAGATGAAAGCCTTGAAGGCGATGCTCTTGAAGAAGCAATTAACTCTCGTAGAAAGAAGTTGACTGTAGATATGAAAGAGTATGTTACTGGTGAATATTATGAAGAGGATGAAAATGGTAACCAGGTGCTAAGGCATTCAAAGCGCCCAGCTAAGATTCTCTTGAATGGTACTACGTTTAGCCGTATGGAGCGTACAGCTATTAAATCTATGACTGATGGTATTCGCTACGCCTCTATTGATGACGATGATACACTTAACCTTGAGAACTTTATGAATAACGAAAAAGCGCTGTGGAGCGCAAGTATGGCCAACATTATTGGTGACCAGTTCTCGTTCCTAAGTGGTAGCGAACAGATTAAAGCACTTGGCCAAGGTCTTACAGGTATGGATACGGATAAGCATATCTTTGATTGGGGTAAGATTTTTAATAAGTATGCAAAGGATTTGAGTGATGACCAAAAGAGGACTTATATTGGTTCTATGCTCAGAAGAACGGCAGAATTCCTCGGTGGGCATGTTCCTACCCAGATTTCAAAAAGCAAGACGGATATTCTTGATTCGGTAGAGAACTTGTTGGTTTATAAGCAGATGATTGATAATGATGAGATGGTCTGCGCTCTAGATAAAGAAGGTAACAAACTTTATGAGACTGATGAGTATGGTAACGATGTTTACGAGACGGATCAGGATGGTAATATCCTCTATGATGAGAATGGTCAGATGATTAGAAAAGAGAAGAAGGTTA